>SXGR01508911.1_pt1 | contig 70624 bp, 77 predicted proteins | sample 3174711 | NCBI WGS metagenome assembly SXGR01 (sample SAMN11356860, study PRJNA531348) | freshwater metagenome | isolation source: freshwater sample F1-60 | place: China: Fuxian Lake, Yuxi | collected 2017-12-25 | reverse complement strand
CTCCGGCACACGCATCAGAAGTTACCGTAGCTCCCGTCCGGGCCTGGCGGGGTTCACGACCTATCGTTGCGAAGGGACCGGGTGGGTCACCATAGGGGCGCGTATGCTAGCTACATTCAAAGCGGAAAGCACCGCTTGAGACGAGGTCCGCGCGAGCCATCACATTCCGCTTTGGCCGAGACCTCAGATGAACGTCGCACCTTTCAACAGCGCCTGCATTTCCCTTGCAATTTCCACAGCGCGCTCTTGGGTATAACCCCTACTCGCGGCGGCGATCATCAGGCCGATGTCGTGTTTCGCAACCTGTTGCGTGGCCTCAACCGGCACCTGTGTCATCCAGGCTGCTTGATAGATCGGGTTCACTTGCCGGTAGATCAGTGAAGTCATGACCGGCAAATCAACCCAACTCTCAAACTCACCTTCCGCTGAGATTTGTTCGAGTCCGTGAGCATAGGTTCGCCTGCGAATTGCAGTGAAGTTAGGCGGCTCACCTGTTGCAAAAAACGGCATCAGTGCACGGGAATAAGCGCGGTGCTGATTGGTTAGCTCTGCCACCCGGTCGAGAACAAAGAACACGCGGTCAATCCCACGGGCCACCGGTTCAGCATCCATCTCGGCGTAGAGCCGGGAGAACATCTCTTCTACGGCACTCCTGAGAAGCGCCTCTTTACTGCCAAACTGGTAATACAACGTCTTCGGCGTAACCCGCGCAGTTTTCGCAAGTTCGCGCATATTGACGCCTTCGTAACCTTTTAGCGTGATCAGGTCGCGGGCCGCGCCGAGGATACCTTGCCGCAATCGACGTTGACGCTCGGAGTAGCGCTTCGGTGTGGCGCGATGTTTAAGGGACGAAAACGTAGTTTCTGCCGTCGTCATGATATCCACGCAACCCATTGAATTTACGAATGGTTAATTTTTTTTTACAGGTTTGAAACATATCCTCACCAGACCTGTGTAGAACTTGTTGTACCACAGGTTCGCCTCCTAGGTCATCAGTGTAGACCCAAAAAACCGTCAGCTTTGATTGGATGGCGATTAGCAATCTGAACTCTCGGTTTGACCCACAAAAATAACGCTAGATATACTCCGCGCGCCTCTGGAGAGAGTTAAATCAGGAGTTCCCATGCTTGAACGTCGACCGACGTGGACGGCGCTGTGCCTCGTTGCTGGTTTGCCAGCAGTAGCAGCTATCCTCAGTACCGGTCTGGTGCTACCCGCCGTCGCACAGGCCGCAGAAGATCAGAAGAATATCGGCATTGAAGAGATTGTTGTAACCGCACGGAAACGTGAAGAAGCATCTCAGGATGTCCCCGTCGCCATCACAGCGCTTTCGGATGAACTGACCAGTTCAACCATTCGCGAGCTGCGAGATATCAACGGTTACGCGCCAAACGTCGATTTCGGCGAAAACGGCAGCCGGGGTGGTGGTGGTGGTGCCGTGAACATTCGCGGTATCAGCGCAACCCGTACCGATGACAACTCATTCGACGCGCCTATCGGCGTGATGATCGATGGGATCTATCTCGGCTCTTTGGCCGGTCAGAACCTCGAAAACTTCGACCTCGAGCGCGTCGAAATTTTGCGTGGTCCTCAGGGCACCCTGTTCGGTAAGAACACCGTGGGCGGCGTGATTCACGTCATTCGGTCACGACCGACAGGTGAACTTGGTCTGCGCACCAAAGTGACCGCCGGCGAGAATGGACTATTGGAGCTCCGCGCGGTTGGCAACATGCCCATCATGCAGGACACCATGGCACTCAAGCTCTTCGCTACGCACCAGGAAGATGATGGGTTCCTCAAGAATGTGACGATCGGTGGTAAGAGTTCCAAAAAGGACTACATGAACTATGGCGCCACGTTGTTATTCACACCGGTAGATGCATTCGAAGCAACATTTACCATTGAAAAATTCAAGGACGAAGGCACGCTGGATGCGTTCCACACCAACTACAACGTGCCGGGCGGTGTCATTCCGTTTTCGGGCAACCCGAACGACACGAACTTTTTTGATACGAACGCCGCGGTATCGGGAAACCAGGGCTTCTTGAATTGCGCCCTCAACCCACAAGTGTGTCGCACGAGTTTGGACAGACCGAAGAACTCGGAAAACAACACAGAGAACGAGGCGCTGCTGGATACAGACGCCTATACGCTCAACATGAGCTATGACCTCACGGACAACATGACCCTCGTGTCCATCACCGGGTATCGGCAGCAGGAAGAATATCGAATCTTCGATTTCGACGGTTCAGCCGCACCCTTCATCACCATCGAGCGTTTCAACGACTTCGATCAGTTCAGTCAGGAACTGCGTCTTGATGCGACCTTCGACAATTTGAGCTTTACGGTCGGTGGTCACCTCTGGAACAGCGAGTTCACACAGGACTGGATCACCGGTGGTCGATTTTGGGCAACGCTGTTTGGTGGTGTCGCCTACAATCCGTCACTGTGGGGGCTATGTGTAAATGGTGCCTTCACGGTTGCCTGTGATTCGGGTATCTCCCAAGTGGAAACCGGCGGGGACGTCAACCAGATCCTGTACGAAACCCAGGAAACGGACTCCATCGCCTTCTTCGGGCAGGCTGACTACACGTTCCTCGAGAAGTGGACGGCAACCGCTGGCATCCGCTACACCAAGGAAAAGAAGGACTTCCGGGCTGGCCAAGCTTATCTTACGAACGTTCAACGCTCGCTGCTCCGAAACTTCCCGGCTTATGCCGACCTTAAGAGAACCTGGAAGGATGCTTCGCTCAAGTTCGGTCTGTCCTACCAGATCAGTGACGATGCGCTGGCGTACGTTTCCTACTCGGAAGGGTTCCACTCCGGTGGTTTCTTCGGTGTTAACCAGAACATTCGTGACTTCGTGCGCGACCAATACGATCCCGAGTACGGTAAGTCCTGGGAAATCGGCCTGAAGAGCCAGTGGTTGGATAACCGTTTGCGCCTCAACGCGACCTTGTTCCTCAACAAGTTCTCCGACAAGCAGGAAGCTTCGGTCCAGTTCGACGAAGACACCCGTACGGTTGCCACCGTTTTCGACAACGTTGCCGACGCGGAATACAAAGGGTTCGAAATCGAAACCCAGTTCGTCTTCAACGAGTACTTTCGCGCATTTGTTAACTACGGCTACCTGGATGCCAAGTACAAGAACTTCCAGACGGACGTCAATGCCAGCGATACATCGACCACGACCCAACAAAGCTGTCGGGGAACGTTCAGGCCCGCAGTCATCGGTGGATCGTGCGTCGAAGATGCGTCATTCCTGAAGCCACGTAATACGCCGGAGATGACCCTCGGCATCGGCGGTACCGTGTCCATTCCGGTGGCCACAGGCAGCGTGGAAATCTTCGGCAAATATGCATTGATCGACGAAGTTGAAACCAGTCTTCTGAATGCTCCGCAAGGCCGGTTGGACTCCCGCAAGGACGTCACCGCATCTGTTGGCTACTACGCTGAAAAGTGGTCGGTCTCGGCTTACGGCCGAAATCTGACGAATGAGCGATACGAGATTTTTAATCCGATCGCGACACTCTTTGCTGTCGGCACGGTCAACCGTCCCCGTACGTTCGGTGTTGAATTCGCCTACGACTTCTAGGTCGGGTTCAACCAGACCCACGCTAGTGGATCTGACCAGATTCAACGCCCGGTTCGCCGGGCGTTTTCTATTTAGGTAGATGAAAACGCTGAGTCGGCTTCAACCCTTCATCGCATTCACAAACGTCGCCATATCAAAGTAGTCACGCCACTCGACGATTTTCCCGTCACGCATCTCGAACACTCCGCAACACGGTAGATCAACATTTCCCTTCGTCGTCTTGGTGCGATCCAGCCGCTCGGTAAAGACGATGTCTCCCGCGGCCGCAATATTGCGCAGATCCCAAACCGTTTCCGTCCAGGTGCTCGTGAACCCGCGGATGAATCTTTCAACGTTCGCTCTGCCCTTTACGGGCTGTGCTGGAATGTTGAAGTAGCAGCCATCTTCTGCGAAGTAGCCGGCCAGCTCCGTTGCATCGAGCCGTGACCAGGCTGAAATGAAGTCTTTGATGATTTGTTCATTGTTGTGCATCGAGTGGTCCCAAGGTGCTGATTTCTCGAGTCGCGAGTATATCGTCGCCCGCACTCCCTGCCTTTTCCCATATCCGTCCTAGACTTAAGGCAGGACACCAGATGAAGACCCAGGGATGGTCCTTTCCAGTTTTATCTACATGCAACTCGGTATCGCACTCGCTGGGCTTGGCGTGGTGTATTTCCTGCACATCCGCAAACTGAAGCAGGAGGCGTCGTTGCTGCTCGAGGCCTGGACGGCGGCTCAAGTCGACAGCGGTTCTGATGAAAAACACATCGCCTGGCTCGAAGCCCGATCAGCCGCTCTTGAACCCAAGGATACACTCCAACAAATTCGTAAAGTGGTGCTGGACTGTGAAGGCAAAGATCCCAAACGCTTGAACAACCAGCTCAAGCCTTTTCTTGGACCCTTGAGCCTCAAAGATCGCTGGACAGACCTGCGTGCCAACAGCTGGCCGCGGCTCTCGAACTTTTTGCCGAACAGCCTGGTCGTGCCAAAGGCGCGATGGACGTGTACTCGGTGTATCTGCCCATCGACAAACTGCTCGATGTCGCGGCTCCTGAATGGCCAGTCCTGCCTGAAGGCACGGTCGAAGAGCTTGAATCATTGCGTGGCGAGGTTGTCGCGTTGAAGTCCGAGCTGGAAGCGGCCACCGCGAGAACGGACGAGGACTTACGTAAGTTGCTCAAACAATTCACGCAGGACAGCCGCGATATGATGGGCTGTATCCAGCAACTGGAAAAAGAGAATCTCGCGCTCAAAACACAGATCGAACAGTCAGCTGCAGCGTGAAAAACGACACTCCATGAATTAACGTCATCGACCTCCCCCTGACATCAATCTTATCCGGGCGGGGTTACGGGCACTCCATCTGCAACAAACCAATGACGCTTCCGATTGGCATACGCCACGAGTGTCAACATCACCGGTACGCCAACCAACACGCCGACCACCGTTGCGAGCGCCGCGCCGGAGTGCAAACCAAACAACGAGATGGCCACTGCCACGGCCAATTCAAAGAAGTTGCTCGTGCCGATAAGCGCTGCTGGCGCTGCAATCGCAAACGGTAGCTTCAGTCGACGTGCTGCAAAAAAAGCGACCAGAAAAATCCCGTGACTCTGGATGATGAGCGGAATCGCGATCAGCGCGATATGCATCGGCTGACTGAGAATGGTCTCTATCTGTAACGCAAACAACAGCACAACCGTCGCAAGCAGACCGGCCATCGACCAAGGCTTAAGCTGTTTAACAAGTTGTCCCACGTTCTCGCGCAACAACTTCCGTGTGACAAACCCTCCTATCAGCGGCAGTAGCACATACAACATCGTTGATAGCAACAGTGTTTCCGAGGGGACTGCGATATCGGAAACACCCAACAACAACGCGGCAATCGGCGCAAAGGCGAAGATCACGATGAGGTCGTTCACCGACAGCTGCACCAGGGTATAGTTGGGATCACCCTTGGTGAGTTGGCTCCACACGAACACCATCGCTGTACAGGGCGCAACACCCAGCAGGTCATCCCTGCGATATAGGATTGCGCCATCTCCGGGTCAACCAGATCAGCGAACACGTGCTCAAAAAACAACCAACCCAGAAGCGCCATCGTGAAGGGCTTGATGAGCCAGTTAACCACCACTGTCAACCCTAAGCCCTGTGGCGCACGACCCACCGCTTTCACCGCTGCGAAGTCGATCTGGATCATCATGGGATAGATCATGATCCAGATGAACATCGCAATAACGATGTTCAGGTGGGCGAATTCGAAGCCCGCGATCGCGGCGAAAAGCGAAGGGAAAGACTGACCTGCGGTGACACCGGCGGCCATGGCCAAGGTGACCCAGACTGTCAGATAACGTTCAAAGATCCCCACCGCCAGACCCCGTGCACAGGTTTGTCATCAGGGTGCCCCGGCGCGAGAAGTCCGGCATGCAAGACCACCTTGATTCGTTAAGCCGTTATTGCCGCGGTAACCGGATAAGCATCGCCTGATCATTGTTCGACGCACGAAACGGATTGATGTCGAGTCCACCTCGCCGCTGGAAGAATCCCTGCACCGACAACGAAAGTGGTTCACAGCGATGGTTAAGAGTTGCCCAAATCTCCTCAATCACGGCTTCATGAAAACCGGAGCGTTGTCTGAAGCTCACCAGATATTGGAGTAGGCTTCGCCGGGCGATGGGATAGCCCCGATAGCTGATCCACACGGTGGCGTAATCGGGTTGGCCCGTGACCGGACACACACTTCGAAAAAGATGGGAAAAAACCGTCTCGTGAACCACGGTGTGATCGCCTTCCATACGCAGCAATCCGGCATCGGGTTCGTATTCGCTAATTTCACACTCGATGTCATCGAGACACACGCCAGGAAGCGTGCCGGGTAGTTGATCGAGTTGCCGGAGCGGTACCAGTTCGACTGTCAATGGTGAGCGCACGGCGATCCGCAAATCACTGTCAAGGGTTTTGAGGACATCGGCTTGCCCGTTGAACCGCGTTTGCGCGAACGAGCCCAGATAGAGCTTCAAGCTTTTGCTCTCGACAAAGCAGGGCGAATGGCAGGGAATTCTCAGTCGAAGCCCCGCAACTACCGGTTTTCCGGAGCGCTCAAGCCACGTGAATTCGTAACCATTCCACACGTCTTCACCGTGGAACACGGTGTCTTTCTGCGCTTCAGATCGTGTCGTCTCTCGGGTGATCGAGTGCAACAAGGATGGCGTATACGTATCCACGGTACTGACGCTCTTACCGAGCACGCCCGCCTCAAGTACCTCCGAAAGCTTGCCTGCACTCATCGCTGACGTTCTGCCTCCCGCCCTGTATTTGACATAACTTTCATCCTGATCCGAGCGCCTACACTCGCCCACCTTCAATCTTCCACTCAAGGAGGCTCAGCGACAATGGGTCGCGGATCGAGCGGAGGAATTGAACCGACAGACGGCTATCACGTCGATATATCGGTGCCGCTGAAGCACCTGTGAGAGTGGTATGGTAAGTCGCGCGGAGAGCAGCCAGGAGATCCACACATGTCCACGGTAGAAACCGTCGCCGGCCCTATCACCGGACGCGAACGTAATGGTGTACACCTCTTCGCCGGTGTGCCCTACGCAGCACCACCCGTCGGCAAATTGCGCTTTCGTGCACCGATGCCTCACGCGCCATGGCGAGATCCCCTGGAGACCCGCCGTTTTGGACCCGCGGCGCCACAACTCCAGGGCAATGGGATGACGGACTCAGCGCCAGTGAGGTGGAGCGAAGACTGCCTCACGCTGAACATCCAGACGCCCGCGATTCATCAAGGTAAACGCCCGGTTCTGTTCTGGATTCATGGGGGCGCCTATCGAACCGGGCAGGGCGCCATACCCTGGTACAACGGCGAGAGCTTCTGCCAGCGAGGTGACCTGGCGGTCGTTTCCATCAACTACCGGCTCGGTGCCCTCGGATTTACTGACCTCTCCCACTTCGGCAGCAGATTCGAATCGTCAGGGGTAAACGGGACACTTGATCAGATCGCTGCACTCGACTGGGTGCGCGACAACATCGACCGATTCGGTGGTGATCCTGATCGCATTACCATCGCCGGAGAATCCGCCGGCGGCTTCAGCGTCACCACACTCCTGGCGAACCCGCGTTGCCAACAGTCCGTTTATGCGGCGATACCACAATCCGGCGCCGGCCAACACACGCTGACCCCAAAAGCCGGTCGGACGGTCGGGGAAGCGTTCCTGAAAGCACTGGAGGCTGACAGCCCGCTGTCCGTGGAAGCCGCTTCGGTCCAGGACATTCTCAAAGCCCAGGCAGAAGTAACGGCAGAGATCGAAGGCGGCGGCCGCTTCGTCAACAACCTCGGGGTACCGGTCTCGCCCTTCTATCCGGTGCACGGCAATGCCTTTATCCCGGAATCGCCTCTCGAAGCCATTCGTCACGGTATGGGCGCCAAAGCGCGACTCTTGATGGGTTCCAATGAGAACGAAACGTCGCTCTGGGGCTACGGCAATGTGGATGAGAAAAAACTCAACGCCGCCGCCGAGGCATTCCACGCGACTCGCCCTCTTGCAGCGTGGCGATCAACGCTGCCAAACGCGACGAACGAGGAATTGATGGTTGCGTTGACCACGGATCACATGTTCCGCATTCCTACCATCCGCGTGGCCGAAGCCCGTGCGAAACAAGCTGCACCGACCTGGATGTACCTCTTCGCCTGGAAGTCCCGCGCTTTTGAAGGACGTCTCGGCGCTGCACATGCACTCGAGATTCCCTTCGCCTTCAACACCCTCAAGCAGCCAGGTGTGGCTGCATTCATTGGACCTGGTGAACTGCCTCAATCCGTAGCTGATGTCATGCACGCAGCATGGATCCGATTCATGCGTGAAGGTGATCCCGGTTGGGCGCCATATGAGCTGAGCCAACGTGCGACCATGGTGTTTGATGAGCTCTCACATCTGGTCAATGATCCGGGTCAGTCGACACGCGAGACCTGGGAAGGTGTACGATAACATCTCACCGCATTACCGAAAGCGACGCGGAATAATTCACTACCTACTAGTACACACAGCAATACGAGGAACTCTGACGTGAACTACCAACGCCTGAGCGTTCGTGCCGAGGACGGGATCGGCCACATCGTTCTTAACGCCCCTGATGAATACAACCGCATGCCGCCCGCGTTTTGGCGAGAGCTTCCCGAAGCGGTCCGTGAACTGGATGCATCCGGCAAGGTCCGCGCCATCGTCTTGTCCTCCACCGGCAAACACTTCAGTGCCGGGCTCGATATCTCGTCCTTTGGTGCAGGTGGTGACCGTGAACGGCCACTAGATTCAGGACGTGCTGGCGAAGCGGCAGTGAGACGGCTTGGTCTTATGCAAGCCACGATCAGCGTACTCGAGCAGGCACGGGTGCCGGTCATTGCCGCAGTTCAGGGCGGTGCTGTGGGTGGTGGCGTGGATCTCGTCTCCGCCTGCGATCTGCGTTACTGCACAAAGGACGCGTTTTTTTGCATTCAGGAAATCAACATTGGACTCGCGGCGGACGTCGGCACGCTCCAGCGGCTGCCCTATCTGATCCCGGATGGACTGATGCGAGAGCTCGCTTACACCGGGCGACGAATGCCCGCAGAGGAAGCGCTTGCCGCAGGTCTTGTGACTCGGGTATTTGATGATCAACCCACGATGTTGGCAGCAGTCACCGAGATTGCACGAACCATCGCCACTAAATCACCCCTCGCAATTCACTCCACAAAACACCTGTTGAACTATGGTCGCAGCCACACCATTGCCGAGACGCTCCAGTATCAAACGGTCTGGATGGGCGCGGTGAGCCAAGGTCCTGAAATGGCTCGACACTTCAAGGCCAAGGCTGAAGGCAAAGACGCAACGTTCGACGATCTGCCGCCACTCACCGGCCTCGGTTGACCTCGATCCATGGCAACGGATTCGCCACAGAATGAAACCGTTATCGGTGTCGTGCTTTGTGGTGGTGGTGGTACACGTATGGGTGGCACCGACAAACCGCTGGTGCGTTTTCGTGGCGCGCCGATGGTGGAGCAGGTGGTGCGCCGCCTGAGTGTGCAGGTCGATCAGATAGTGATCAGTGCCAATCGAAACGAGACGACCTACAGCCGACTGGGGCGCGTCATCACAGATTCCCCTCTGGAGAGTCGCAGCCCGCTGACGGGGGTGCTGCGAGCTCTTCAGGCAACTGCAGCACCATGGGTTGTGGTCTGTCCGGGTGATGCTCCACTGCTCGACACAGGTCTCGTCAACCGGCTTCGACTCGCTGCGCCATCGGAAGGAGCAGCGTTTGCTCACGACGGCGATCGCGCCCAGGTGCTGCACCTTCTGCTGCACCGGTCCCTCGAACCGATGCTGGCCGCCTACATCGACGGTGGGCATCGAAGCGTTGAAGGCTGGCTCAATACACTCGATCGAAACCGGGTGGCGATGGTCGATTGCCGGGACATCGCCGCCAGTTTTCGAAATGTGAACACGCCGGAAGACCTGGACGATTAACGCTCTCTACTTCATCTGCGACTGCATATAGTTCTGCTCGCCTACCCCGCGCATGAGGCCGAGCTGTGTCTCGATCCAGTCCACGTGTTCCTCTTCACTGTCCAGGATGGACTGAAAGAGCTGTCGGGAAACGTAGTCCTGTGCCTTCTCGCAGTGATCGATTGCCGCGCGCAAGTCCGGCAGCGCCAGCATCTCGAGCTTGAGGTCACACTCGAGAATCTCGCGTACGTTTTCGCCAATCATCAATTTGCCGAGGTCTTGCAGGTTCGGCAGGCCTTCGAGGAACAGAATGCGTTCGATGAGGGTGTCGGCGTGTTTCATCTCATCGATAGACTCGCCGCGTTCGTGGGCAGCGAGGACTGACAAACCCAGGTTTTCCAGGATCTTGGCGTGCAGAAAATACTGGTTGATGGCAGTGAGCTCGTTTTTGAGGATGCGGTTGAGGTGGACGATCGTGTCCTTGTGCAACGCTTTCACGGGGTGTGTCCTTTTTTGAAAGATGGATTGAAAGATGGCGCGAGCATAACAGCCGCCTGCTAGAACCCTCAATAACTTTATGATTTATAAGGTTTTTTGAACGAGTTCAAGAACTTGTATACGGATCACAAATGAAATCTAAAGACACTTGCAAGCGAGAATCATTTTTATTTACACTCTTCACATCACGCCACGATCTACTTGTGGCTTCCTGATGATGTCCTCTGGACGTCCGTTACCGAGGAGCGATCCGCGACCATGTACGTCTGTCTCTGCCGGGGTATTACAGACCGCGACATCCGCAACGCGATCCATGAGGGCGCTAACTCTCTCGCGGATATTGAGCAACGGCTCGGTGCGGGGACAGGGTGTGGAGGTTGCCGAGATTTCACTTCGCGTTTGCTCGAAGACTCACAACGTCGTGAGGCTGTTGAAGCCCTCGCCTACGCTGCTGCCTGAGCTCCCCCGCCTCCAGACCACACTACTGCGCCCGCGCGGTGAAGCCGTTGTCCACCGGGATTTCCACACCATTCAAGAATCGCGAGTCGTCTGACAGAAGGAACGCAACGACGCCTGCGACATCATCCGGCTGACCGATCCGACCACCGGGATAACCTGACGCGATCCGGTTCATTCCCGACTCTATCGAAGCCACCTTACCCTGCTTGACCAGCTGTTCAATCGGCGCCCGTGCGAGTGGTGTATCGATCGGTCCAGGATGCACCGAGTTCACGCGGATCCGTTGACCATTCGCGGCGAACTCGAGCGCCGCTGCCTTCGTCAACAACCGCACCGCGCCCTTGGCGGCGCAATACGCGCTGAAGCCAGGTTGCCCGCCCAGTCCATAGATCGATGAAAAGTTCACGACCGCAGCACCGTGTTCGAGCGTTGACGCCGCCAGTAACGTGGTGCAATAGCGGAGGCTTAAGAAAACACTCTCGTGGTTCACCGATTGAATGCGGCGATAGTCAGCCAGCGAAGTTTCAACCAGGGGTTGCAGAAGGATCGCACCGGCAACGTTTACGAGCCCATCAAGAGCGCCGTAGTCATCGCGAATGGTCGCCGCAGCGGAACGCCATGCATGTTCCTGCGTGACGTCCAACGAGAGGTAACGCGCTTTACACGCGTTCGCAGCGGCTGCGCCATGCAATTCCAGATCACTCAAGATCAGATTTGCACCACGTTCCAACAGTAGCTTGCTCACGGCTTGACCAATACCGCCACCACACCCGGTCACCAGAATCCGTCTGCCGGTTAGCGACATGCCGACCCCTTTTGGTATGCTCCAGGCAAGAGAGCATACAAGGAACGGAGGAACCCGCCGTGAAGGACACCGGGATGACGCTGCTTTTTTTTAGAATTCAGATCATTCACCTACGGATGCCGTCCTGATGGCCACACTGCAACTCGCGGACTGGTTGATCATCTTTGGTTTTGCGGGAATTTGGCTCGGCGTACAGATCGTGGCTAACGGCCGTCTACCACGCCAACTTCGTCAGGGTCCAACGCCAACGGCGCAGAAGCGTTCACCCGAAGCATTTGGTCTTTTCTGGATTGACCAATACGGCTATATCGGTCTGACTTTTGCGGTAGGGGGATTGGCTGCCATCGTCGTAGGTGTGCTCTCATGAGTTTTGCGATTACTGGACTCTACGCTGGGATTTGCGGCGTCTTTGCCGTGCTGCTTGCCAATCACGTGCTCTACGTTCGCTTACGCACTGCATCGCAACCCAAATGGCGGCCTGATGCGGTGCTGCGGGTACAAGCCAACTTTGTCGAAAACGTGCCCATCGCGCTGATTCTGCTGTTGCTGCTCGAGCTCAACGGAACCGTGTCGTCAGTCCTGCATGGATTCGGGATCAGCCTGGTCGTGCTCCGGCTGCTCCATGCGTGGGGATTGTCGATGAATGAAGGCGCGAACTATCCACGACTCATCGGCGCCCAAGGGACTTTCCTGTTACTGTCGATCATGGGTGTGGCGTTGATCTACGGCTGGCTGATCAACAGCGGCGTCGCCTGATTTTCAAATGACCCGGCTTGCCGAACTTTTCCGGAGGATCCATTGAACCTTTTTGATTTCCTGTTTGAATTTCTGGACGGCGGATTTCTTCAACTTGGTATCCCTGCCCTCATCGTCACCACGTTATTACTCACCCACATCAGTACGCTGGCGGTGACCCTGTATCTGCATCGTTTCTCCGCCCACCGCGCCCTCTGGCTGCATCCGATCGTACAACACTTTTTCAGGCTATGGTTGTGGCTCGGCACCGGCATGGTGACGCGTGAATGGACGGCAGTTCATCGCAAACATCACGCCGAGTGTGAAACTGAAGAAGATCCCCATAGCCCGGTCATGCAAGGCATCAACAAGATTCTCTGGGACCAGGTGGGCGCCTACCGCATCGCTGCTGTGAAACAGGAAGTGCTGGATCGTTACGGTGCAGGCACTCCGAACGACTGGCTCGAAAAGAACGTCTACAGCATCAACTCCCTCGGTATCGCCATTATGGCAACCATAGACATCCTCCTGTTTGGTCTGATCGGCATCACCGTCTGGGCCATTCAAATGGCATGGATTCCCTTCGTCGGTGGTGTCATCAACGGCATTGGTCATTGGTGGGGTTACCGTAACTTCGAACCGTCCGACGCGTCTCGCAATATCTCTCCCATCGGCGTCCTGATCGGTGGCGAAGAACTGCATAACAATCACCACACCTATCCGAACTCGGCGAAATACTCCGTACGCCCATGGGAATTCGATATCGGCTGGTTTTACATCCGCTTGCTGACGTTGCTTGGACTGGCGCGCGCGCTGAGTACTGGACCTGTCGTTGCGAGACGTGACGACGGTCGGCTGGACAAAGACACCGCGATGGCCTTGGTCAACGACCGCTTCAACGTGATGGCGACTTACGCCCGAACCGTCGTTGAACCGCTCGTTCGTGAAAAGCGAACCCACGCTACGGGTGAATCACGCAAATTGTTACGCAGTGGTCACCGAATTCTCTGTCGGGATGACTTGTTGCTCGACGCCCGGAGCCGAGAAAAGCTCGCACACCTCATCGATGTTCCCGAGCTACGCATGGTTTATGAACTGCGCATGCGGTTGCAGGCGATCTGGGCCAAACGCACAGGCAACGTCGAAGAGCTCGTCACGGCCCTGCGCACCTGGTGTCATGACGCAGAAGCCAGTGGTCTTGCCACTCTGCGCACGTTCGTGAATGAAATGCAGCGTTACAGTGTGCCAGGTTCGAAGGCGACAGGGATTCCGGCGTAAGACCGACGCTTTGCGAAAAAGCGGAGGTCTGGCCTGTTAAGCCGGGATTCATGGGCAGCGCTGCATGCTGCGTTCAGGATGCCCGGAGGCATGTCGATGTTCAGACGATCATTCAGAATTTTCCGTAGTCCATTCAGCGCGGCACTGCTCCTTTTGCTGAGCATGGCCTCGGCGTGTGCCGTCGAGATGAAGGCGGTAACGCCTCAGAAGGCGTACTCGCCGCTTTCACCGCAAGCCCTCGAAGAGCTGGTGGGCCCCATTGCGCTGTATCCCGATGATCTAGTGGCCATTGTTCTGCCAGCCAGCACCTTCCCACTGCAAGTCGTGCAAGCCGCACGTTTTCGGGAACAAAACCCTGACGGCACGCCGAGTGATCGTTGGGACAGTAGCGTTGTCGCACTGCTCAACTACCCCGAAGTATTGAAAAAACTCAACAACGACCTCGACTGGACATGGCGGCTCGGCGAAGCCGTGATCAACCAACAGCCCGATGTAGTCAAAGCGGTTTCTGGTTTTCGTGAGCGTGCGCGCGTTGCCGGCAATCTCAAGAGTGATGAACGACAGGTCGTCGAAGTCCGCGAAAAAATTGTCTACATCCGCCCAGTCAGTGAACGGGTGATCTATGTGCCTTATTATGATCCCTGGGAGGTGACGAGTTACCGATCACGTCGTGCCTACCACTACTACCCCGAACCCTACCCGGTTTATTACTACCCCTATGACGATTTCTGGGATTTCCCCTCGCGTCACTTCTGGGGCGTGAGCTCGTGGTACGGCATCGGTTGGAATCATCACCGCGTGCATTGGGTTGATCATCGTTATCGCCACCATCCCTACTATGGCCGGTCGTATCGTGATCATGGCCGTTATCGTCGCTACCGCCATCGTGAGGCACCGGCCTATGTCCATCAGCCAGTCGCACCCGTTGTCGCGGACGGTGTTCCCGTTCTCCCTGAAGACAGCATCTGGCAACCCAGTCAACAAGCAGGTTCCCGCCCCTTTGGTGATCGCCGTGAACACACCGAAAATCCGGTTGGACCCATTGGTGGTTATGGACAGGCCAGCGGCAACGATTCCGGTACGGGTGTTCCTCAAGATGGGGCGGCTCCTGCACCGTCCACAGCTGCAGGAAACCCCGGGATCTCCATTCCCGCATCTGAGATAACCGGTCAAGGCATCACCATTCCAGGTTCAGCGCTGCCGTCAGACCCACAGGCGGTGGGTGCACCCCAGTCCAATCCGCAGTTAACGAGTGAGCCCACCCAGGACACGGTAGTGAGTGGCGCACCGGTGGTCTACGAGGGTGACATCAACGGCGAGCAGGTGCGCATTATTCAACGGGGTTCAACCTTCGATCGCCAATCGGTCGATAGCCCCGTCATCGTGAACTCAGCACCGGAACCTGTCGTTCATCAGGCACTCGAACCCACCATTTACCAGGCACCAGCTTCGAGTCTGCCTGAAGGAGCTCGATACGGCTCCGAGCATGAAGCAGCTGTACAAGCGGCGATCGAACGCGCCCGTGAACAGGCGCGTGAACAATCGGAGGTGTACGAGCGTGAGCGCGCAGGAGGATTTGGCTCGCCTTCTTTTGAAAATCGTGAGTTCGAAAACCGCGTAGAAGAAACACGCTCCGCACCGGTGTACGAAGAACGCCGCGAGGTCATCGATCATCAACCTACTGTCCACGAATCCCGTGGTGGTTGGGGCAACGATGCCGCGATTGAAGAAGCCATCTCCCGCGCTCGCGATCAAGGTTTTGGCGGTGACGCGTCTCCGCGCCACGAGCCTCAGGTGTCGGAACCTTCTTGGGCCCGGGAGCGCCAGGAAGAAGTGCAAGACTACCGTCGCGAAGAACGTTTTGAAGCGCCTTCACACGATTGGGGGCGGGATCGGGGCGACGACAATTCCGGTGGTTGGGAGCGCGCCCGCGAAGAGCGTTCGGAGCCCTCCTATTCCGAACCTTCCTATTCCGAACCGTCCTACTCAGAGCCTGAGCGGCAGGAAGAGTTTCGACCGGAAGATATTCAGGTCAATGTGCAGTGACGGCTTGATCGCTCCTTCACGAACCACGGCGCATTGGGTTTAAACTCCGAGGGTGTTCAATCACCGGCTTAAGCGTAAATCGTGACTGATCTGAATGAATTCCGCGCCCAAACCCGTGCCTGGCTTCAAGCCCATTGCCCCGACGACGCTCGTGGTCCAGGACAAATTCCCTTTGGTAGCTCAAAGATCACCCTCGATACCGATACACGGCTTTGGCTTGAGCGTATGGCGGATCGGGGTTGGACCGTGCCGACTTGGCCACGCGCCTACGGTGGCGCTGAGCTCAGCAATCCTGAATACCGCATTCTCATCGAGGAACTAACACGCATCGGCGCGCGCACACCGCTCACCGGTCGTGGTGTGAACTATATCGGACCGACCATCCTCGAACTCGGAACCGAGGACCAGAAGAAACGCTGGCTTCCTGGTATCGCCCGTGGTGAAGGTGCCTGGGCCATGGGCTACTCCGAACCCGGCGCAGGATCGGATCTCGCTTCGCTCACTGCACGTGCTGAACGGGTGGGTGATGAACTACGCATCAACGGTCGCAAAACCTGGACCTCGGATGCCGTGTATTGCGACTTTATCTTCGTGCTCGCTCGCACCAGTCAAAGCGTCAGGAAACATGAAGGCATCAGTCTGATTCTGGTGGACATGCATCAGCCGGGCGTCGAGGTCCACCCCATACGATTGTTGTCAGGCGCGTCTCCGTTTAACGAGACCGTCTTCGACAACGCCGTAGCGCGTGTCGATGACGTGATCGGCGGTATCGGCAACGGCTGGACCGCCGGCAAGCGGTTGTTGCAGTTCGAACGCTCGACCCATGCCGGCATCAACATCTCCGGTGCTCAAGGTGGGCGTACAGAAGCGAGTCGCATGCCCGAACGTATCAGAGCCTTTGTGGGCGAGCCAACGGGACAAATCCGTGAGGAGTCGATTCGGCGTGGTCTCACGGACTATCAAATGAACGCACATGCGCAGCGACTGACTCAAGCACGCGTGATTGAAGAAACCAAGGCACGTGCACCAGGTTTTGCATCATCCGCCGTCAAACTTTCAAACGCGCTACTGACCCAACGGGGTGATGAGTTGCTGCTTGAAGCGATGGGCACTCAGGGACTCTCCATAGAGGCGAGTCATCCTGCGCATCAAGAGAACGTAGAACAAACCAAAGGCTGGCTCTACCGAAAGTCACTCACGATTGCCGGCGGCACGAAGGAAGTACAGCTCAACATCATCGCCAAGCGGGTCCTGGGTTTGCCCGACTGAACCACAGGTAAAGCGCAATTAACACCATCAACCATCCGGCCACTACCACACCGGTAAAGTTGTCATGCCCGCCCACCAACCAGCTCCATTCACTGGTGATGTCGCGCCCGGTCATTTCCTTGTAGACCCTGAGGAAAAAAATCCACGACGCGTGTAGTGCGATACAGGGCAACAGGCTACCGCTGCGTAAACGCACCAGGCTCAGCAGCAGACCTAAGGCGAAGAGCCCAGCAAACGAGTCCCACCACTGCGCTGGATGAGACAACGGACCGGGAGACAAGAGCAACGCCTCGAAGCCTGAGCCAAATCTCGGGTCCGCCACATCAAAGTCCGTACGCAAAAAATGGCACAACGCATACAACCCACTGGTGACCACCATCGCTGCAACAGTTCCGACGGAGCGACTGAGCGCAGCAAGAAAGACACCACGAAACACCGTTTCTTCGAGAAAGGCCGCGAGCGCACCACCAATAAAACCACCTACCAACGCACGGGCGAGATCATCCAGCTCTTGATGCCAGGTGGAGTCAAAAACGCGATATCCCGACCACAGGAAAATGACCGCAGGTGGCACGATCAACAAAAAACCTAGCAGCCAGTAGCGAACAAACGATGAAGTGGACCACGACGATCCGAAGACCCTATCTGAAGACAGCGTCAGCCACTTGAGTAACGGCCACAACAAGAGGCCCGCGCACAGCAAGACAGAACGACTCAGGACCTTGTCCCAGGGAAGGTCGGAGAGCAAATAGAGCGGCCAGCACGAAATGAGCAATCAGTCCGAACGGGGATCGTGCCAGCGTGAGAGCATGTCATCAGTCTGCAACACGTCAACGCACGCGTCGAGTTCGACATCCCCCACAACGATTCAACACAGTGCCGTTGCTGCATGACACGATTCGGACTACAACCACGTGATGCGACGCGCTGACCGGCTCTTTCAGATCATTCTGCTGCTCCGTCCGGGGCGAGTTCGCACTGCCCGCGATTTAGCTGAAAGCTTGAGTATTTCTTCTTGAACGCTCTATCGAGACATCGCCGACTTGGTGGCCTCAGGCGTACCGATCGAAGGTGAAGCTGGTGTCGGCTACCGCATAGCGCGTAGTTATCACGTGCCACCCTTGATGTTTGATTTCGAAGAAATCCAGGCGCTCTTGTTTGGCGCGGAAATGGTGCGGGCACGCGGTGATCGGGAACTCGCTGCTGCTGCAGATCGTCTGGTGGCAAAGATCGATGCCGTCCTTCCAGAACGGATGCGCCGCTTACTCGAAGACAGCCCACTGCGTGTTCCACCCCAAGAGAACATTGAGGACCAGTCACCCACCCTGGTCGCTTTGAGACATGCCATTAACAACCGTAGAAAGCTGACGCTCAACTATGCAGACGTGCAGGGCCAGGACACGCTGCGCACCGTTCGTCCTCTGGTGCTGCTGTATTGGGGGGTATTCAGTCACGCTCGGTGCGTGGTGTGAGTTGTGCAAGGACTTCCGTACCTTCCGTGTCGATCGCATTCAACAATTGGATGTGTCGAGCAAGGGATTCGCTTCCGAAGCCGGAAAAAACCTCGCGACGTATTTACGTCAACTAGAATCGAGTGATGAGTGGACATCGCTACAGGGCGATGCCTTAGACACCCCCTGAACACGTCAAAACCTGCCCCGTGACGAAGTCAGATTCAGGAAAACAAAACAACAGGATCGATCCGGCAGCATCTTCTGCCTTACCGGTGCGCCCCAGAGGCGTGGCCGCCCTGATAGCGTCGGCTTGATCGGATGACAAACCGACTTTGAAGTTGCGTTCACCCACTTGAATGGTAGGCGGCACGCCATCGTAAGTTTGAGTGAGCCGCGTATCGATGTGCCCAAAGGCCACGGCGTTCACCGTAACGTTGAAACGCCCCCACTCTTTCGCGAGTGTTTTAGTGATCCCGACTACCGCCGCCTTACCCGCTGAATAGGCGATCTGCGTCGCTGCGCCGGTAGTTCCGCTCACCGACGAGATGTTCACGACCTTGCGACATAAAGCGCTGCCGTTGGTTTCGAACTCACGTGTGGCAGTTTTTTTGAGCCAGGGATACCAGGCCCGCAAGATTCGAAACGGCGCACCCGCATGCATGTCGAGCATAGCGGACCACTGTTCATCGGAATGGTTCTGGATCGCCCCGTTCCAGACATAACCTGCGTTGTTCACGACGATATCGAGACTGCCGAACGCACGTAGACTTTCATCAACCAGGTGCTCAGCGGCCCCTGCTTCGGTGAGATCAGACGCGACACAGACCGCACGCCCTGTGGTCGTGATGATCTTGCGTGCCGTCACCGCCGCCGCATCGGCATCTCGATCATTAACGACCACAGCAGCACCATCGGCTGCGAGCTTGATGGCTGTCGCCGCACCAATGCCTCGTCCGGCGCCTGTGACTAGCGCGACCCGACCCGCTAATTTCCCCATCTCTAGCCTCTCCTGCGATGGACCCCGAGTATAGAGGGCTGCATCAACCATCGTCTCGACGCGGGCAGATGGAATCTTCCGATGCCCCTTCCCGTATCATGGTCCTCATCGCCCAACACACCACGGAGCTTCGACGTGTCCACGAATACCCGAGTGCTGATCCGCAACCTGCCCAAAGAAAAACTTGCCGTAACCGACTATGAACTGGTCGAGTCACCGATGCCTTCGCCCGCGGATGGCGAAGTGCTGTGTCAGACACTCGCCATCGGCGTCGGTGCTGGCGCCCGTGCTGGCCTTCAAGGCAGCGCAAGTTACGCCGGCGCGCCACAAACCGGCATCGTCATGAACGGTCAGACGATCAGCCGCGTGGTTGAGTCCAGAGCAGCAGGACTGAACAAAGATGATCTCGTGGTCTGTGGCTCAGGCTGGCAGGCATTTGCCGCCCACCCCGCGAAAGCCGTCACCCGCGTTCCTGCGATTGATGATCCCGCCCACTACGTCGGCGCGCTCGGTACGAATGGTCTAACAGCCTATTTTGGACTGTTGCGCGTTGGAGAACCGAAAGCCAGCGAAACGGTAGTGGTTTCTGCTGCGGCCGGATCCGTGGGCCACCTTGTTGGACAGATCGCCAAACTCAAGGGTTGTCGCGTGGTGGGGACCTGCGGTTCCGACGAAAAGGGTGCGCGCCTCGTTTCTGAACTCGGCTTCGATGCCTCGGTGAACTACAAGGACGGCGACTTTCGTGCGGCGCTCAAAGCTGCCTGCCCGGATGGAATCGACGTATATTTCGACAACACTGGCGGCGATGTCCTTGGTGCAGTGCTCTTCCGTATGAACACCTTCGGCCGTATAGCTTGTTGCGGCGTCGTCAGTCAGTACGACACCTCCAACCCGGCAGGTGGACCTCGCGGTGTACCCGGGCTACTCGTGAACAAACGCATTCGGATGCAAGGCTTTCTGGTGTTTGACTACGCGAGTGAATACGCCACTGCCCGCGAGACCATGCTCGGCTGGATCAAGACAGGCGCGATCCACGCGTTGCAGGATGAATTCAAGGGCCTCGCCCAGGCACCTGCAGCGTTCGTGGACTTGTTGGCCGGTGGCAACATCGGGACGCGCATCATTCGCGTCGCTAGCTGATGACCTTATCACCGCTGAATTGATGTCGTGCTCGCCACAAAGCGATAACGGGTACGAGAAAGATCGCGGTGGCGACAAGCCCACCCACGAGGCCAGGGCCTCGTGGGTCCAACAAGCTCCACACCCCCATGCCGATGGCCACTTGTAGCGCGTAGAGCATCGCCCATGGGTGCATCCGAGGTCGCATCTTCCAGAACCCCCAGGCCAGCGCACCATAGATCAACCAATGCAGCGGTGCTGTCGCCTTGGCCCACAAACCCGTCAGCATGAAGCCGAACCAGACTTCCTGATCCTCAGCGACGGGTTTGATGAAGAGGTCGAACGGCATGTAGATGAAGGTCATGTAGACGCAGAAGGCGAACATGACGTTCATCCACCACGGACGACGTGTTGATTCGTGGCGCAAGATTTCAATGATCGTCACGCGATCTCCCACAGAACATTCTTGTTAGATCGTTCAAACCACACGATTCGGTAAAACCGTTCCCTTAATGAAGGCTTCGATGTTGTCCACCGCGCAGTGGCCCATGGCTTCCCGAGTTTCCTGCGAACCACTTCCAAGGTGAGGCAGCAGCACAACGTTTTCCATCGGAAGAAGCGCTTCATGCACGATGGGTTCGCGTTCATACACGTCCAACCCTGCACCGGCAATCCGACCCGAAGCCAGCGCTTCAGCCAGCGCCGCCTCGTCAATCACATCTCCGCGCGCGGTATTGATGACAAATGCATGAGGCGGCAACGCTGCGAGGGTCTCGGCATTCAACAGATGCCGTGTAGCAGGTGACGCCGGGCAATGCATCGAGACGAAGTCGCAATGGCCGAGCATGGCCTTGAGATCCTTAACGTGGGTCGCTCCGAGGACAGACTCTTCTAGGAGGTCCAGTCGGGTGCGGGAGAAATAGAAAATCTTCATACCAAACCCGAAAGCGGCGCGACGAGCAGTTGCCTGGCCAATACGTCCCATGCCGATGATGCCGAGGGTTTTACCGGTCACCTGGGTTCCAAGGAGTGAATTGGGTGACCAACCCGGCCATTGTCCTGCGCGCAACAGACGTTCCCCTTCGCCAGCTCGCCGCGCAGCCATGAGCATTAATGTGATCGCTATATCGGCCGTAGCGTCCGTGAGGACACCTGGCGTGTTCGTCACGGCAATTCCGGCTGCACGAGCGGCTTCTGTGTCGATATGGTTGTAGCCCACGCCGAAACTCGCGATCAATCGACAGCGGCGATTCGGTGCAGACAACACCGCTGTATCAAGCCGATCCGTTACGGTAGCGCCGAGGACATCATTTTCCTGCAATGCCGCAATCAGCTGATCTCTGGTCAGCGGTCGATCATCTGCATTAATGGCCAAATCACACAGCCCACGGAGCCGATCTTCTACCACTTCAGGCCATCGACGGGTCAATCGCACACGCATGCTCGACATAAAACAGTCAGCCTTGTTTTTTGCTTCTATTGCTTCTTGAGCACAGAAGGTAACATTGCGCGCCGACCTGTTTCGACCTAGTCGGGAGACACGTTTTCAAAGTCAGCCTTCTCTCAAACCAAAGGCTGCAATCCAACCAGAGGGGGACCCCATGGCCGCGCTTTTTATTGCCCAGTATGTCGTCAAAGATCCCGCGCTGTATCGCGAATACCAGGCCGGAGCGGGTCCAACGCTCGCCGCTGCGGGCGGTGAACTCGTGTCCTTCGACGTGGCTGCCGAAACGATGGAAGGCACCCCACCTGGACCACAGACTGTGATCATCAAGTTCAAGGACACCGCTGCCGCCAAGGGCTGGTATGAGAGTGGCGCCTACCAGGCCGTTGTGGGCAAGCGACTCGCTGCCACCACCGGTTTTGCCGTGATCGCCCAGAGCATGAACGTCGGCGGCTGATCACCGGCGGGTCGTACGAGGAGCTTCGGCAGAGGTCCGCCGAAGCTCTGCTGCCGTTTCAGGAAGAACTCGCAAGTTCGCGGAAGGACGAGAGATTTCGCGCCCATGAATTACCAGTTGACCGATGACCAGCGCGCTATTCAGGACATGGCCCGCAAATTCACTGCGGATGCCGTGACGCCGAATGCGGGTGCGTGGGATGAACACAAACTGTTCCCGCGGGACGTTATTCGCCAGGGCGCGGAACTGGGATTCGGTTCGATTTATGTGTCAGAAGCGATGGGTGGCTGTGGGCTCGGACGCCTTGAAGCTGCACTCATCATCGAAGCCCTGGCCTATGGATGTCCTTCGACGTCGGCCTTTTTCTCCATCCACAACATGGCCGAGTGGATGATCGACGCCTACGGTTCGCAGGTGGTGAAAGACGCCTATCTCCCCAAACTCGTCACCATGGAACACATGGCGAGCTACTGCCTAACTGAACCCGGTGCGGGATCCGATGCTGCCTCACTCAAGACCACTGCCCGTCGGGAGCGTGATCACTACGTGGTGAGCGGCACCAAGGCATTTATCTCGGGTGGTGGTGAGAATGAAATTTATGTCGTCATGGCCCGCACCGGCGGACCTGGCGCGCGGGGCATCTCTTGTCTCGTCGTCGAAAAGGACATGCCGGGTGTGTCCTTTGGCGCCCAGGAGCGAAAGCTCGGTTGGCATTCCCAGCCCACGGCGATGGTGATGTTCGACAACGTTAAAGTTCCCGTGGCCAATCTGGTTGGCGAAGAAGGTCAGGGATTTCGCATCGCCATGGCGGGACTCGATGGCGGCCGAATCAACATCGGTGCGTGTTCACTGGGTGGCGCGCAACGTTGCCTCGACGATGCGACGATCTATGTGAAAGAACGTAACCAGTTCGGGCAACGCATCGCTGATTTCCAGAATACGCAGTTCACGCTCGCCGATATGGTGACGAAGGTCGAGGCATCGCGGGCGCTGCTCTACATCGCGGCGTTGAAGCTGAGTGAAGGCGCTCCGGACAAGACCCGCTTCGCGGCCATGGCCAAGTTGATGGCGACAGAATCAGGCTCTGCTGTGGTTAACAGTGCGTTGCAGCTCCATGGCGGCTATGGCTATCTCATGGACTATCCGGTAGAACGGTTTTTCCGCGATCTGCGTGTGCACGAGATTCTCGAAGGCACCAGCCAGATCATGCGGTTTGTTATTGGCCGTTCATTGGTGGATTGAAGAAGTCCTGAAAGAGAGGATGTTCTCGTCAGGGCCCACAACTCTTCAGTGCGAGCGACGCGGAGGAAAATCGTGAATGTGGTTTAGGCCGATTTTCCAGAGTGACGCCCAACGCCGCGATGACGGAAATAGACCGGTTTCAGGACTTCTTTTAGTGCAGCACCGCCCGAGGTACGAAGGGCTCCTTGAACGAACGAATGCGAGGAAAGGACATCGACCCAAGTCTTCCCTCATAGCTTTCGCTTTGCTCCTTATCTCTCTGATTTTCTTTATTAAGTTCGCACACGCGGAGGCCTCGCCAGCGACCTTCGCTGAGTGCGCTGATCGCCTGCTTGCTGAGGCCACCACACGAGGTGTGTCCTCGTTGGTGATCGACTCGGTTAAGCCGCTGCTGCGGGAAGACACCCGCATCGTCTCACTGGACCGCTCTCAGCCCGAATTCATGCAGACCTTCGCGGGATATTTCCCGGTGCGCGTCAACAATCAACGTATCGACCGCGGCCGAGAATTACTGCGTGAACATCAATCTTTGTTGCAACGAATCCAACGCGAGACTGGCGTGCCGCCCCAGTATCTGCTCGCGTTCTGGGGGCTCGAAACAGACTTTGGCCGTGTCCTCGGCAGTCACATCGTGCCGGTCGCTCTCGCCAATCTGGCGTGTGATTCCCGTCGTGCCGACTTCTTCCGGGAGGAGTTCATCAAGTCGCTGCGCATCCTCGATCGCGGTGATATCACCGTCGATCGGATGCTCGGCTCCTGGGCCGGCGCCATGGGCAACATGCAGTTCATGCCATCCGCCTATCTCGATCATGCGACTGACGGCGACAAGGACGGCAAGCGGGATTTGTGGAATAGCACCACCGACGCGCTCGTCTCAGCGGGTTACTTCCTTTCAGCGCTCGGCTGGACAACCGGGCAACGCTGGGGTCGTGAAGTTCTTTTACCCTCCAACTTCGACTACCTGCAAACCGACAAGATCGAGCCGCTCTCTGCCTGGGCCAATATGGGGGTGCGTGATACTGCGGGTCGTCCGCTCAAACAAACCGATACCCCCGCTCGAATCATCGTACCGAGTGGCCATCAAGGACCGGCATTCATCGCTTACCCCAACTTCGACGTCATCATGAAGTGGAACCGTTCGGAGTACTACGCAATCAGCGTGGGACGACTCGCTGATCAAATCGCCGGCGGTGGCAAACTCGTTCGCCCCATTCCGGACATTCCGGAGCGTCTGCCGCTCGAGTCCATTCGGACCCTCCAGGAAAATCTCGCATTGCTCGGTTTCGAAGTCGGTCCCATCGACGGCCTTGCGGGTCCAGCCACCCGTCGCGCCATCGCTGCATGGCAACATGCGCGGGGCTGGATCCCGGATGGGTTCACCCACCCGGAGACACTTTCTGCACTGGGTGACGCTCCGGTGCCCTCCTCCACAACACCGTGATAGGCTCCTGAAACACCGCTGCGGAGTCTTTCCATGCTGCTCAAGGGTATTCACCACGTTTCGATCAACGTGAAAAACGTCGATGACGCGGTTGCGTTTTATACCGGCGTACTCGGTATGGAATTGTTGCCAAGACCGGACCTTGGGTTTCCCGGAGCCTGGATGCGCAGCGGTGATCAGGAAGTGCATCTGCTGGGCATCAAGTCCACGGAACCGCCCAAGGAACAACACTTCGCCTTTGAAGTAGCGAATCTCGATCACGTCATCACCACCGTGCGCGATGCCGGGTTTCGATGTTCAGAGCCGCGAGAGATTCCGACGGTGTGCCGACAGGCGTTTACCCACGATCCCAGCGGCAACATGGTGGAGTTCAATCAGCGCTTGGGTGCCTGACGAGAATAACCGCGCAAATCGGAATACGTAGATGCTCGCAATGACGAGCAACGTCAAAACGCGCACTCTGCTGCGTTGTTTCATCCAACAAATAAATGGAATCCACTCAAATCTACGGGACCCTCGATGCATCGTTTCGTGCCGCCGGAGGCGAACCAGGTCTACGCGCGTTAGTGAACTCGTTCTACGACACGTTAGAAACCTGTGATGCAGAACGCGCCATCATCGGTATGCATACACGGGATCGCGAGGGTCGAGAATGAACGGGGCGAGACTCCTGAGCCGGGAACCCCGGGTGAATTGCTCATTGGCGGCGCACTGGTCGCCAGGGGCTGCTACCAGCAACCGTCACTCACCGCCGAGAAGTTCGTCGAGCGGCAAGGCATCCGCTATTTCCGAACCGGCGATATCGCTTCTATGCATCCGGACAGCTCGATCACCTGTTACGGGCGAGCGGACGAACAGCTGAAGATCCGAGGCTTTCGCATCGAACCGGGCGAAGTCGAATCCGTCGTCTGTGCACATCCCGGCGTTCGCTCCGCCACCGTCACCTGGCTGCCTGCTGCAGACACCTCTCGCCTCCTCGTAGCAGTCTATGTCGCGGTCTCCGGCGACCCTGCTTTGAACGACTCAATCAGTACGTGGATTGCTGAGAGACTGCCGGCGCATATGGTCCCCTCGAAACTGCTGCGGATTGACCAGTTACCCCTGACCGCCAATGGAAAAGTCGACCGTCCAGCCATTCGAAGGTTGTTCGAGCAGGAGGCTGAAAGGGCTGCGGATTCGTTTGAAGCCCCCGCGACGGCCACCGAAAAAACCATCGCCGCAACGTGGTGCAGCATCCTCAAACTCGGCAGTGTCTCCAGGAGCGATCATTTTTTCAGCATCGGTGGTGATTCACTTGCGGCGGTGAAGGTCATTACCAGCATCGAGTCAACCTTCGGACTGCGGCTCACTTTTCGATCAGTGTATGAAGCGCCTTAACTGGCTGCACTGGCCACACTGGTCGACCGCACATTGACTCGGCAGGAAACCAACACCGAACAGGAGTTCGTCTTTGAACTCGCCCATGTCCCGGGTTCACAACCCGTTTTTTTCTGTGACCTCGACCTGTAGTTAGTCACTCATGGCCATTGGCAACATCCGGCAACGTTATTCGCCATCAACCGCTGGGCCCGGCTGCATGATTTTCTCGAGACACCAACACTCGAGTCACTAGCACGATTTGTACTCGCGGGTATCCGCCGGCGCCAGGCAACAGGCCCCTACCGACTGGCCGGTTTTGAATTTGGCGGATTGCTGGCACTGGAGATCGCAAGACAATTGGAGCAGTTCGGAGAACCAGTTGAACAGCTGGTGCTGATCGAGCCTATGTTGCCGGGCGCTACAGACCTTTCCGGGTTGTCATCTCATCGCCAGACGAACGAAACACCAGTGCGCGGCCGCAGCGAGAGAAATCCTGCGGACCAGCTGCTGTGGCGTAACAAGGCCTGGATTCAATACCAGCTCAGCCATCTGCGATCCGGAAACCGTGATCAACTGGCGGACGATCTTTTTCCGAAGAAACATTGGCCGGCTTACTGGTACCACACACTGCTGCTGGCAAAACATCATGCAGCTCGCCCGTTCTCCGGGCCTGCCGTCTTCATTGGCGCACCGGATGAACAGACCCTGCATCGCTGGCGCACGCTGGTACCTGAATTGCGAAGTTCACCGCTGCCGGATCGCCGAATGGATGAAACAACCCGCATTGAAGCGTGGCGCGAGAGGTTTACGGAAGCCCTGCTCAAGGCTGCCACCAGGGACATGTTTTAGGGGGGGTGTGTCCTCGTTGACTTGACCAGCAGTACGACCAATGCTAAAAAAGGCACGGCCAGAAGATAACTTTACGCGCGTGACTCACCGTAAATCTGATCAACCTGAATGATTGATTCCGGTTCGAGTCAGCATCCATACGAACGACCGTGGCGCCCTATCGAACCCGCCCCACAGCACCTCCATGGCTCGGGACGAAGTCGACGTTGGTTTGGAACTAAGTTACGAGAACCTACAGCTGGGCTCACTCACTTATAAAGCCGCAAGACGAAATTCTTCGATTTTTCACAGATACTGATATCAGCCTGATATCACTCAGTGTCCGGTTGGTAGCCCATCGTTGCTGGCAAACATCAACGAATATCGTCGACCTGCCAGAGCCCAAGCACCTTCCCCGAATCTCTCTTCACGGAAGCCACATCCTCCTCGATCACCTCTAACGGCTCCGGCCAGTAAAACGGCGCCTTCTGCAAATTGAGAAACCGGTGTTGCCCCGTCAACTTGTCCACGTTCTCCATGTGTTTCGTATGACTCGTAGTCAGCAGCAATGGAATCTTGCTGCGCTTGAGATTCTCCACCAGCTGCCGAATCCGCGCATAGTCGAGATGCACCAGGCAATCCCGACACAGCAACAAGTCCGCCGCCGGTAGTTCATCCGTTAGCAGATCAAGCCTGACAAACCGCTGCCCAAGCGATGCGTGCGTCTGATTGTTACGATCCACAATCGCCTGAACGATATCCGCCCCGATGTATTCGTCCAGATCGAGCGCAACATGTTGCATCCAGTGAAAATCACCACATGGCGCATCAAGCAACGACTTCACCCCATGCCGAGCAAGCAGCCCAGACAGTGCCGCACGAATCATCGTCGTCTGCGCGAGATTCGATCCACTCCCGGAAACGGATTCCGCATCACCCCATTTGTTGGTGCAATAGATCCAATCAAAGATGTCCGCGGGGCTCGACGATTTGAAGAGCGCCTTCTCATTTCGCTTGCGCAAGAACTTCTGCAGCCAGCCTTCGTGGTGTTTGTCGGTATTCATGGCGTTACTCGAAGGCAGTGTCAGAGAGGCATGAACATCGTTTGTTGATGTGGATCGGCATCAAATCCGGCCCTCATTTCCCGGACGTTGCATCCAGGGAAGAAATTCAGCGGAGCCTTCCTTCGATCAAAAACCGATTGAAAGCCCGCTCGCTGATTATGATTTTTTGGCCGCTTTCGCCGCGCGCTTTTCCTTCAGCGACTTGGCTGCGGGCTTCTTGGTTTCTTTCTTACGATCTTGACCTTTCGACATGTTGATCTCCTTTTCATCGGTCTTGAATGACCGAGCAATTTCTAAGGTGATTGATCAAGTTCGAGTCATCGAACCTGCACAGGAAACTTAACTGATCGCACCGCTCCGTCGCAACGGTTCTGCCGCATGGTCTTCCGGTTTTTCAACATAGTCCGCAAGGCGAGGCTCAACCCGCAAATGTTCCGGGATGTGCTCAATCCCAATGGCCTGATCAATCGCTTCGTGCGCGTAGTAGATGCGCCGCTCCATATAACTCAATCGATAGCCCCGAAAACTCGGTGACAACACCGCCTTCTGCTGCCACTCCAGGAACTGCAGGTCTTCAGCCATCACGATTTCCCAGAAGGCGAGCAGAGCGTTCCAACCCTCCGGTCGTTCGCCATCACCCCAGTCCCGCCCAAAGTGCACGACTTCAACACGCGTACGGGTCAGCGAGATCGGCCAAAACATAAGGAATTGCCGGGCGGTTTCGCCCACAGGTGTAATCACGTTGGGAAAGATGTTATGAGAGACGTGGTAGTTGCGTGCAATTTCTCCCGCTGCGACCGTCGGCATGCCATTTCGGTTTTTATCCCCGTATCCCCGCAATTCACGTTGTTGCGCAGGTGGCATGTTGGTTGGGCAAGTCATCCGCGTGTGGCCATTCGGCAATAGACCCATGACCGCACCACGATGATCGAGCGCTGGCCCAACCGTTTGAGGATGAATCCCCTTGATGTGATACACCTCGAGGAAGGCATCCATCGTCAGCTTCCAGTTGCACTCGAGCGTGTATGACTTGATCGCTGCGGGGCGCAAGGTATCGATTTCAAACTGTTCAAACTCATGCACGATCATGCCGAGCCAATCCAGCAAGGGCTTCGCATTCGGATCTTCATTGACGAAGATGAAACCGCCCCAGCGCTCACACCGAACCGTCACAAGTCCTAGCATTGATTTATCAAAGGGCTGCGGAAAATCCCGTTCTTCCATCACGCCGAGAAGCTCACCCTTGGTGTTGTAGCTCCACTGGTGGTACGTGCACCGCAGCACCGCCGCCTGCCCACACGCGTCACGCACGAGCGGCGCGCCGCGATGAGAACAAACGTTATAGAACGCCCGCACTTCTCCATCGCGATCACGAATCAGAAAAACTGGCGCGCCAGGAATGTCGAGTAGTACGAAACTTCCTGGATCCTGTAACTGGCTGACATGCGCGGCGTAAAGCCAGACCTTGGACCAGAGGTGTTTTTTCTCAAGATCGAAGAACGCCTGGTCGGTATATCGACCTGGAGGCAACGGTGGCAACGCCGGAAAACCCGATGGTGGGCCTCCCCGCTCCTGTTCCCACTGCATGCGCTGCTTGAGATTGGCAATCGAAACCGGATCGTCCATGTGACGCTCCTGACTCACTTGAAACTGGTGCTAAAGCAGAAGGTTACGCCGTTGCTCGACCATCCCGAAACAAAGTGTTCAGCTCGGCATCCGACGCAGCCAGGATTCGATCAACCCATTCGTGAAAGTGCACGATGCCGCGTTCATTGCAGCCGTAACTCACTTCTCTCAGCAAGCCCGAATCCAGCGCCCGCTGCTGATTGCGGGAATTCACGAGATCCTCACCGGCGACCACGCCTTCAAGAAAGTCGGCCGTCTTCTGCGCCTCGGCGCGTTCAGCGTCACTCGGTTGCCCAGCCATGTAGTACGACTGGACCGTGATAGATTCACCCACGGTCTCGCCAGGATAGATCCTCGAGACCAGGACACCGCGTCCGCCATCGTAGAACGAGTTAAATGAAACGTTAGGAAAAAGAATCCACTCACCCATCATCATCGATTCGATGGGCCAGGTGTCCTGCGGGTGTTCCGCCCACTGAAACAGATCGGCTCGAGCCGGCATGCCGTTCTTTTCATAACGAACCGGGCGAATCAGTCGTTGGTGAGGACCTTCAAAGTAGTACAACGCACGTGGACTGGTCTGCGGACCGAAGGTGTTCTTGTGCAGCACCGGTAAATGGTAGAACTCCATGTGCGCATCAAACGCCAGTTTCCAATTGGCACCGGTTAACGTCTTTTCACTCACCAGCATCCATCCGGTAAGGTCAAACGCCGACAACGCTTCTCCGAACATGCCGAGAAAGGCGTCGATGTCGAGGGTCGATTCCGGATCGAGAATCGCCCAGATCATGCCGCCTTTTTCCAATACAGGGAGTTGGCGGAGTCCATAGGTCCCACGGTCAACCGCACCAAAGTCAGCCGCTGACGATACCGCGGCAAGTCGTCCATCCAGGCCAAAGGTCCAGCCGTGGTAGCTGCAGGTAAAGCGACTGCAATGGCCAGCACCATGAGCGACCGGCGCGCCGCGGTGGGTGCAGATGTTCACGAGTGCGCGTGCTTGGCCATCGGCATCGCGGGTGAGCAGAACCGGCACGCCAGCGATTTGATACGTACGAAAATCGCCTCGACCCTGGATTTCGCAGGAGGCTGCGAGCAAGAGCGGAATGCGTCGGAACAGTCGCCGCAACTCGGCGTTGAATCGCTCTGCATCGGTGTAATTTTCAGCGGATCGACGGGTGACTTCAGGCGCGATGGTAAAAGTTCCCGACGTACCGTGATCAAGCACGTCGGTCGCTACTTCGACCAGCCAGCGCCGGGCGTTATCGTTTATCTCAGGCACCTTCGGTCTCCTGACTGCTTAAGGTAACTCTGATCAATTCGCTCCTGCGAATTGATCAGGTCGGAATCCTTCGGATTCCTCGCATTTTCCCTGCGTTTACACGGGCTTTGCCCGTGAATGCGCGTGCGAGGCACGCGCTACACGCATGGAAAGTGGTGGTGCTTCCATGCGCCACACAGGAAGGTCTGACTAATCAGACCTTCCCTAAACAAGGCCACGCACGGGAATCAGTGCACCATGCACGGCGCGTGCGGCATCTGAGAGTAGAAAACACACCACGTCCGCCAGCGCCTCCGGGCTGACCCAACGACTGTGATCTGCATCCGGCATGTCCGCCCGATTGCGTGGGGTGTCGATCAGCGATGGGAGCACCGCATTCACGTTGATCCCCTGGGCTCGTACTTCATCTGACAGTGCTTCGGTGAGATGCATCACCGTGCTCTTTGCCGCCGTGTAGGCCCCCATCTGGCCTATACCTTTCAGTGCGCCGAGGGCACCGACGTTAACGATGGCACCGCGGCCACGTGCAACCAGCACCGGCACCGTCGCGCCTAATACCCGACGCAGGGTCGTGACATTGATGTCAAACAGGAAGTTCCAGAGCTTGTCCTCGGTGACATGGACTGCTGGGCCCATGTCGAACCCGCCAGCAATATTGGCCACACCATCAAAATCGCCGATGGACGCGATGCATCGCAGCACCGCAGCTGTATCGGTCAGATCCAAGGTATGCGTTCGCCCAAGGGGTGATGTGAATCCCGGAACCACGTCGATCAGCTCAACCGTTGCGCCGCCGGCTTTGACCCTGGCTGCAACTGCAGCACCGAGTACACCGGCTGCGCCCGTCACGATGATTTTTTTACCGTCCATTTGTGCGATTAAGCTCACACGATCCCCCGCCTTTGGATTACAGCCGCGAGTATAGCTGCAGCGCATTCTTGGTCGCGCCTCATTGGAGGTGCACAAAAAAGGAGCGGCATATGGACCAGGCAATACGGGCGCTGGCAGCAGCCGCAGCCATCGCTGTCGCCGGCAACGGCATCGGTCTCATCACCGACGGTGATGCCATGGCCAGGTTAATGGGTTTACCTCTCGTCGAAGAGACAGGCCTTGCCAATCAGATTGCGAATCTCGGTTTCTTCCTCTTTATCGGTAGCGCGATGGCGGTGACGGGTGCGTGGACTCGATCACCGGTCTTTTTCTATTGCGCTGCGGCGTTGATCGGTTGTGTGCTTGATTTCCGGTTGTTTGCGAGCTTGGCCTAAGCGGCACCGATATCGGCTGGTTTTGTTCTGGTTGAACTCATCGTGCTGATTCTGTGGCTCGCCGTAGGTGTTTACCTGCAGCGACAGGGTGGATTCATCCTTCCCCCGGCTGAGGCCAAACAAAGTTGAGGCTAAACCAGATTGTGACTAAATCAGATTGTGGCTAAACAAGGCTGAGTTTCTCTCGGGCTGCGGTAAGAGCAGCCTGTCAGAACGGCCAGGGATGGCCGACCTTGATGGGGGTTACTGGCTCATTTCAACCCTGTTGCCTTGCCAGTCTTTTCTCCGCTGAGGTTGATCCCCGCGGACCAATACCTTCACTATGCAGCCTCCCTGCGCCGCTGGAGAACATTGTGGAGATGGCTGTTCGGATTCTCGGAGCAATCGCCGAGTTTCCGATGATCGCCAATGGTTTCGGATGGATTCAAAACCCTGCACAGACGGCTGAAAGTCTCGGCATGCCACTGCTCGACGGCATGGGGCGCAGTACGCAGATCGGTGACTTCACGAGTTTCTTTCTATCCGCAGCGTTGCTCGCTCTGTATGGCGTACTACGCAAAAGCAGCGGTGCTTGTTTTGCCGCCGCGCTGTTGCTCGGACTTGCGGCGGTTGGCCGACTGCTGGCCACCGCTCTTCACAATGCGCCTTTGGCAGGGCTCTTCATAGGTGTTGAGATTGTGTTGGCAGTCGTATGGATCGCGTGCGGTACATTCTTCCATCGCGTTCGATCAACCTAAGGAAGGTCTGATTATTCAGACCTTCCTGTGTGGTGCAGGGATGCACCGCCATTTTTCATGCGTGTGGCGCGTGCCTCGCACGCGCATTCACGGGCAAAGCCCGTGTAAACGCAGGAAAAATGCGAGGCACCCTCCGGGTGCCGTCCTGATCGATTCGCAGGAGCGAATTGATCAGAGCTACCGTAACGCAGGAACATGGGTGCGAAGGTAACCGACCCACGCTGCGGTCAAGCGGCTGAGAATGCCGACCCGCCATCGATCTTGAGGATCGACCCTGTTGTATAACTCGACGCGCCACTGGCGAAATACAACGCCGCACCCACCACCTCATCGGCCTCGCCACCACGCTTCAAGGGAATGTTGTTCTCGGCGCGCCGTTTAAACGCTTCCAGGTCCCACGCCTTGGCGATGTCCGTAAGGAACGGTCCCGGCATGATGCAATTCACCCGAACTTTGGGGCCAAACGCGCGCGCGAGGCCAATCGTGAAGGCATTGATGCCGGCTTTCGCCATGGCATAAGGCAGTTCATTCGGTGTCGGTTGTACCGCTGCGATACTGCTGACGTTGATGATGGAACCACCTTCGCCGGCTGCCATGCGCTCTCCGATGAGCGACGACAAGCGGAAGGGTCCTCGAAGATTCACCTGTAAGACCTTGTCGTATAGGGCTTCCGTGACATTGGTCAGTTTGTCGTAAAGCGGGCTCATGCCGGCGTTGTTGACGAGTACATCTACCCGACCAAGTTCCTTGTAGGCAAAGTCGCAGAGGGCATCACATGCGGCCCAATCGCCGGCATGGAAGGCAAACGGCAGGATTTTTCGCCTCGTTGCAGCAGCAATTTCAGCTGCGGCCTTCTGGCAACCGTCGAGTTTGCGACTGGCAACAATCACATCTGCCCCTGCTTCCGCGAAGGCTTTGCTCATCTCAAAGCCGAGACCTCGGCTCCCGCCTGTCACGACGGCAACTTTGCCGGTCAGGTCAAAGTGTCTGGCTGTCTTGATCGCGTCCATCATGCTCTCCCACTGAAAGGTCGCGAGTATGCCCGCCCGGTATGGATGCCGCCAACCGGCTGAAACGCAGGTTTCACCTGATGACACGAGGGGCTATCGTTGAAGTTATCCGAAGGTATGACGGGAGGAGCGATGAGCAGCACTGATGCAACGGATCGTTCGCGGCGTAGCTTGCTTAAAGGCGCCGCAATTCCGGGATTGGCTGCGGTGACAGGAGTTCCCTCAACCATTCAGGCGCAGTCGCGGCTGGGAACCAACACCGCCGGCACCCCGCAGGTCAAACGCTACGTTCGTCTCGGCCGCACCAACATGGAAATCTCCGACATCAGCTTTGGCGCAAGCCGCCTGCGCCTTGGTCAAGAACACCTCGTACACCACGCCCTTGATCGTGGCATCAACTACTTCGACACCGCCGAGATGTACACCGACGGTGACAGCGAAACCGTTATCGGCAACGCCCTCAAAGGCAAACGCAAGGATGACTACCTCGTCGGCAAACGTGTTACGGGCAGCACCGAAAGTGCGGCCAGCATGATGCAGGCGCTTGAAGAATCGCTACGGCGATTGCAGACGGACTACATCGACCTCTACATGATGCACGCCATCAACAGCATCGAATGCCTGAAAAATCCGGGGTGGCATGCGTTTAATGAAAAAGCCAAGGCACAGGGCAAGATTCGCTTCGTCGGTGTTTCCGGTCACGCCGGAAACCTTGCAGAGTGTCTCGACTATGCGATCGACCACGACCTCGTGGACGCCATGCTCGTCGCCTTCAACTTCGGTCAGGATCCGAAGTTCTACGAGAGCATCACCCGCTCCTTCGACATGGTCGCCACACAGGACCAACTGCCGCGCATCCTGGCCAAGGCGAAAACCAAAGATGTTGGCATTGTCGCCATGAAGACGCTGATGGGCGCGCGGCTCAACGATATGCGCCCGTTTGAATCCGGTGGTGCAACGTATTCGCAAGCCGCCTTCCGCTGGGTACTCTCTAACAAGGATGTGGACGCTCTCGTCATCTCGATGACCGATACCATTGAGATTGACGAATTTCTCGGTGCTTCTGGTGCGACCCAAGTCGCCGCGGAAGACCTGCCCCTGCTCGGACGCTACGTTGCGCTCAACGGCCACACGTACTGCCGCCAAGCGTGTGACCGTTGCGACGGTGCTTGCCCTTACGGTGTGCCCATCGCCGATGTTTTGCGAACACGTATGTACGCCACTGACTATCGTGACGTCGATTTCGCGCGACGTGAATACGCTGTACTCGCCACTGATGCATCAGCTTGCCTGTCGTGTTCCGGGCAGCCCTGCCAAGGCGCCTGCCCGCACGGGATCGCCATCTACGAACTGTGCGCACCCACCCATCGGATGCTCAGCTGATGCGAGATATGAAGTCCATTCTCGCCGACATGGAAGCGGGTCGGCTGTCGGCGGATGCCGCCGAAAAAGAAATTCGGGCATGTTTTTTTGAGGACCTCGGTCACACCACCCTCGATCATGATCGAGCCGCTCGCACTGGATCGGGTGAAGTCATCTACGGTTCGGGCAAGAGTGCCGCACAGATCGATGAGATCTTCGACCATATGGTGGCGCGCGGATCCAACGTTCTCATCACGAGAGTTGATCCGGAAAAAGCCGCTGCGCTCAATGCCCTAAAAAAGGGTGCGAGTTACCACGCCGTGGGGCGGCTTGTTACGCACCTGACACAGCCCGTGCTCCAAACTGCACACACGGTTGCCGTGGTCAGTGCCGGCACATCGGACATGGCGGTTTGCGAAGAAGCTGCTGGAACCCTGGAATTTTTTGGTAATCCAGTCAACCGCATCTACGACGTGGGTGTTGCTGGCCTGCATCGCTTACTCGCGCGGTTACCTGAAATCCGGGCGGCGCGTGTCGTGATCGTTATCGCCGGCATGGAAGGGGCTTTGCCGAGTGTGGTGGGTGGTTTGGTGGATAAACCCGTGATCGCCGTCCCAACCTCCGTCGGTTATGGTGCGTCTTTCAATGGACTCTCAGCACTGCTCGGTATGCTGAACAGCTGTGCTTCGGGGCTCGGCGTGGTCAATATCGACAACGGTTTTGGTGCCGCCCACCTTGCGAATCGAATCAACCGGCTGTGAGAGATTCATGACGAACTTGCCTGCGCAAACATCACTCGATCCGGCGATCTCGGAAAAATATGATCGCCTGAAGCTGATCATTGCCGGCTATGAATCAGCCATCGTCGCCTTTTCCGCCGGCATCGACAGTTCCCTCGTCGCCTTCGTCGCAGGCCAGGTGCTGGGTCGCAAAGCGCTGGCGATCACATCCGGATCGCTGAGTCTAAAACGCAAGGATCTGGCACTCGCCCATGAACTCGCCGCATCGTGGGGTCTCGAACACCGCGTGGTGATGACCGATGAGATCGCCAAGGCGGACTACCGCGCCAATCCGGTCAATCGGTGTTTTCACTGCAAGACATCGCTCTATTCACTGCTCAAGGGCGTTGCCGATCGAGATAGCTATGCGGTGCTTTTGAACGGCACTAACCTCGATGACCTGGGTGACCACCGCCCGGGTTTGGTTGCAGCTGAAGATCACGAGGTGCGCTCGCCCCTCGTTGAAGCTGGATTTCACAAAACCGATGTACGTGCCCTCGCCCGCTGGCTGGGGCTCGAAAACGCAGAGAAACCCCAGGCTGCTTGTCTCTCGAGCCGGTTTCCCTACGGAACCGCCATCACCGAAGCGCTGCTCATGCAGGTAGAACAGTCAGAGGACTTCCTGGCGTCCATCGGCTTAACGCAGTACCGCGTTCGCCACCACGGCGATATTGCGCGGCTCGAAGTCATGCCTGACGAGCTGGCTCTGCTGCTCACGCATCGGGAGTCGGTTGAAAAGGCACTGAAGTCTTACGGCTATCTCTACGTTGCTTTGGACCTTGGTGGCTTCAGATCAGGATCTCTGAACGACGTGCTCAAAGTGCGGGGCGATATCCCGCTCGTTCAGGTTTTCACGCCGTAGCTGTCCCGCCGATCACCACCTCGCAGTAAACGTCGAGCTCTACCTTTTTCGTCACATATCGATTAGCGTGTGGACCTGCACACCAGGTCGGCATCACCATCGAATAGAGACCCGTGCCACCGGCGACGAGCACCAGAATGTCTTCGTGACTCCTGAACGAATGCACCGGCCCACGGTCTTCACCCTTCGGCGCGAAGCCGCCGGCAAGACGCTTCAGTTCTTCCGGTCGTTGATAACACAGGTCATACAGCGCCTTCTGGACCGCTTCGCGGCTCATGTTGGCCTTACGATAGACCTCGGCATGTTCCGGGTTGAGGACGACCACTGCCGCACCATTACGCAGCTGAGCGTTGTTGGTGGCCATGTTGGCGAGTCCAATGGCCAGGACCTCGGTCATGCGTTTGGCATCACCAGCGATATCCCCCGTCGGGCTGTACAGCACTGAATGTGGTGCTTCCGCACCGATCACAGTTACGGCACTGTCATCCGGTGTGAAACCGAGCGACGTGTGCAGCGGTGCAAACGGACTGCTCTCTTCATCTTCTGCAAGACAGTAGGTGAATTTGCCGGGATGACCGAGCAACGCCATATCGGATTCACCCGGTCGCGCGCCACCAATATTGATCATGGCCAGACGCAGTGCCCGACCGATGCTCGCGTTGGCCCGATGTCCCGGACCCAAGGCACCAAAACCTCCGGAAATTCCGCCGCAGGCTGCGCGCGCCGGACCGTTCACGATGACCAATGGCGCGGTGCAATGGGTCGTCGACTGCATTTCCGTGAGATCGAATGCCGGATCAACCACGGCTTGCACAGCAGCGATCACCACTGGCATATGGTCAGGCAAACACCCGGCCATCACCGCCGCTACTGCAACCTTTTCAATCGTTGCAGTACCGCCAGCTGGACCCATGGTCCCGAGCACCATGTCTGCATCCTGACCCGTCGCCAAAACAAGTCGGTCCACGCGCGCACGGGTGGGGATCACCACGGGCAGGCCGTCGGTGCAACGCATCGCATGCAGTTTTTCGAGGCCGGCGGATTCATCCGCCGCGGACAACATCTCCGTCATGAAGCCTTCCTGAGTGCGGCGACGATCTCTGGAACTACACGTTCTGCGATGTGCCGCATGTTGTCCCGCCCGGTCCCACCCGTGGGATGCGGTAATTGCACCCGCGGCAAACCGGGCATGCCAATGGAGTTCGCGACGAAGTCGCCTTGTGGCCAGAATTTTTCCGTCACCAGCGACACTGCTGGAATACCGAGGTTCGCAACCGAAATGCCGTCACGCACGGTGCCGGTGGTGCAAGAGCCTCAGTGACCGTAGGCAGCGATGACTGCCTGACAACTCGCCTTGATTTCATCAAGAATCTTCGGGCTCGCTGGAATCGAGGCGTTACCCTTGTTCCAGTGTTTCGCTTTGACACCGGTGCGCTTGGTCAGCGCGGTCGCAACTTCTTGGAGGAACACATCAGAATCGGGGAATCCATTGGCGAGAAAACCGACCGTGAAGTCTTTTCCAGACTCGAGGTCGATACCAAGGAGATAAGGGGTTACCGCCACCTCAGTGGGGGCGCGGGGATCATGAAACTCAATCATGGTTCAGGCCTGTTTTTCAGGGACTTCGATTACAAGCCCCTCGTGCGCTGCGGTCAACTTGAGCTGACAGGCAAGACGACTCTCCGCACGGGGTTGCCACGCGTATTCGAGCAGTGCCTGTTCATCATCGATGGGCGTTGGAAACTGTCCTTGCCAACCTCCCTCAACATAACAATGGCAGGTGCAGCAAGTACAACCGCCCCCACATTGGGCTCGAATACCAGGGATGCCTTGATCTAGTGCCGCGTCCATAACAGTACGGCCAACGGCTTCGTTCACCAGGTGGCGTTGGCCATTTGAGAGCACAAAGATCACAGAAGGCATCGTTTGTTGTACAACCAGCCCCTTTAGTTCGCGGAAAGTAATGGATCGCGGTTAACCTAACACGCCTCGCTGATGCACCGAGTGGATTCTCCATGCACCGACTCCTGATCCTGACTGCAATGAGTGTCGTCCTTACCGCGTGTACCACCACGAAGGAGGTCAAACCGGAGCCACCGGACTCAGCGATGGAAAAAGCTGTCACCGCGCCGCTCGTCGATCTCAATCTGCTGCGCAAGAAAATCCCTGACGTACCGCGGGATGCCAAAGCGGCGCCGTACCGCATGCCCGACATCGCCACCTGCGACACACTCGGTCTCGAAATCCAGAACCTGAACGTCGCCCTCGGTACCGACCTCGATGGCCGTATCGCCAATCGTGATGGCGGCACGATCATGCAAAAAGGTGCAGAAGAAGCGAGTGATGCTGCGGCCGACGCACTCAAAGACCTGACCACAGGCTGGATTCCCTATCGCGGCTGGGTGCGACGGCTCATCGGTGCGGAACGGCACTCACGCGAAGTCGCTAAACACGTCGCAGCCGGCATTACGCGTCGCGCCTTTCTCAAGGGGCTCGGTCAATCTCGTGAGTGTGTGCCGCCAGCAGCGCCATCCGCATCCGGTCGTTTGCTGGCGACCTGGCGATTGGTGAAAACCCAACCTGCGCTCTGGATAGAAGCCGAGATGGCGTTGGATCGTCGTCTGCTGGGTCAATCCCTGTTACTCGAGGAAGACGCGCTGACCGGACCTCATCCGCTGGTTTGTGAGGACGCGGAAATCGAGTCGTTCGAATCATCACCGGACGGCTTGTTCGAAGGCAGCCTGCCAGCACCCGTTGAAGTCAACGCGCACAACCTGGGGTTTACTGCGTTTCCCGCGCAAACTGTGCGCATCGCCTGCAAAAATGCGAACTTCGATCTGCATCGGGTCAATGGCGATACGTTGCTCTTCGCTCTCGACAATCAGATCTGGACACTCGCTTCGCCGGTGGGAACCCACGCCGCAGTCCGTGACAGCGGATCTCCGAAAGGCATCGTGCAACAGTTGCTCGAGGCTCACTTTGCTGGGCCGATGGAGTTCCGCAAGGCCACCGTCGATAACAAGCGTGCTCACCTGACTCCAGCGCTCTCCACCGCCATAGACCACTATTTCGCGACCATGATCCTCGAAGGCGAAGTCCCACCCATCAATGGTGACCCGTTCACGGACTCGCAGGAGTATCCCGCGCGTTTTTCCGTCGATGCGGCCACCGTTATCGGTGACACCGCCACGGTGCCCGTTCGATTGGCCGATGCGTGGCGCCAGTATCGGGTGGTCTATCATCTGAGCCTCACCAAAGACGGCTGGCGAGTCTTCGACCTGGTCTATCGAGACGGCTCTCGCCTCACCTGAACCATGACTGAGCCCGCCCCGTAATGCCGCTACATCTCTGCGACAGGCACTCATCACGTTTCCCGGCTAAAATCACCCGCCATTTCATTTCCGGAGTTCCTGTTTTGATCATTGGGCTGACTGGTGGAATTGCGTCTGGGAAATCTACCGTCGCGAAACTGCTCGCTGAGTTAGGCGCGCAAGTGCTCGACGCCGACAAACTGGGCCATCGGGTCTACGAACCCCATCGCCTCGCCTTTCAGCAGGTAGTCAGCACCTTTGGCCAGGATGTGGTCGGCGCGGATGACAGCGTTGATCGCAAAGTGCTCGGAGGAAAGGTCTTCGGCAAGCCCGATGAACTGAAAAAACTCACCGACATCGTCTGGCCCGAGATCAGCCGCATGGCCAGGGACGAGATCCAGGCGTCGCTCAAGCAAGAACCCAAACGGATCGTGGTGCTCGAAGCCGCTGTTCTACTCGAAGCCGGTTGGCAACGAGACATGGACGAGGTTTGGGTCGTAATCGTTGATCCGGAAATGGCCGTTGCCCGCGCTGTTGCGAGGGATGGTGTCGCCGAAGATGCCATTCGAAAACGCCTCGCCGCACAGACCACCAACGACGCCCGTATCAAGGCCGCCAAGGTCGTTATTCGAAACGAGGGCGACCTCGAAGCACTAAAGGCTGCCGTCAATGCCGAGTGGCAGTCCCTGCAAAAAAGGTTGCCGTCATGATCCTTGATCTGCATGCCCACTCGATTAAATCCGATGACGGCCGCGCCAAGGTCAGCAACTACGTGCAGTGGATCAAAACACGTGGGCTACCGATCGACGGTTTTGTACTTACCGAACATCGGCAGTTCGACTTTGAGTCTGACTACTCGGATATGGCGCGTGAATCAGGCCTCGTCATCCTCAAAGGCAGCGAAGTGGAAACCGAATACGGGCACGTACTCGTCTTCGGAGTGACGGAGTCACTGACCCAGTCACTGGATTTCACCAACATCCGCCTGGCGCTAAAGGACGTTCTCAAGGCCGCCGACGATCACGGCGCCATTGCCATCCCCTGCCATCCGGGACGCCCGCGTGTAGGCATGGCGGCGCACATCGAAACCTACGGCATCCCTGCGGGTGTGGGCATCGTAGAAACTTTCAACGGTGGTAGCCGCGAAAACGAAGACGAGATCGCGCAGGTCATGGCGAGTGCCCAGGGTTATCGTGGCATCGGTGGCAGTGACGCCCACATCGTCAGTCATATCGGCCGCTGTGCCACCCGCTTCGAAGATTCTATTCGCAACGAAACCGAACTGGTCATCTCCCTTCGGTCTGGCCGGTTTGAAGCCATCACCTATCGGAACGCAGCTGCATGAGAAAACAAGACAACGAACACAACATCGACGAAGCCGATATTCGGGAAGCGCGTGCCAAATTCCTGAATCATGTGTTCGACGAAAAAACATTTACCTTCACGGCCGAACAGTTTGCCGACTACGCGATTGCGTGTGGTGAAACGGCGTCGTGTTACACCGATCCCAAACATCCGGATTTTCAGGCATCACCGGGATTCCCCTGCAGTTTGCATCCCAGTCAACGCATGCCTGACGGCTACCCGCGTTTTAACGGTCTTGGTATGGACGCAGGCAAAGCGATCACGGTGTATCAACCGATTCGCCCTGGCGTGACGCTGACCGGACGCACGCACATTCACGACATCTACACCAAGAGTGGCCGTTCCGGTCGCATGGTGTTTTCTCTCATCCGCATGGACATCTACGACGGCGAGAACCTGCTCTCCAGCGCCGATACCAGCATCGTCATTCGGGAGCGGCCCGCAGCATGAACATTCAAGTCTTAAGTGATGTGAACTTCGGTGAAGAGCTGCCGGTCTTCGATCCGGACACCGGCATCGAGAATGTGCGGCGCTTCTGCAAGGCCGCCAACTGGATGGGTCCCCGGTTTACCGATCACGAAGCGGCGAAAAAAGAGGGCCTTCCAGGTGCTCTCGTTCCCGGCATCATGAGTCAAGGCTTTCTCGCCGCGATGATTCATCGTTGGGCACCCACGGGAAACATCAAACACATCGATACGGTTTTCCGTGCACCGGTCATCGTCGATGAGCACTACCACATCAAGGGTGTGGTCACCGACATCGATGAGGATTCCGGTCAGGTGGAGATCGACCTCACGGTGGTCAACGACGCCGGTGAAACGCGAGTGTTTGGCACCGCCACCGTGGTACTCCTGCAGAGCGCCTAACGCGCGATCAACCCGGGCTGTGGCTCAGCGCCGCATCAAACGACAGCAGTAAGGCCCGCGAAGCTTCATTCGCGGGAAAAAACGTCTCCACACGAAGCTCAGCGAGATTGGCATCGGTCACGGTGCCGAAGGTGCTGAGCAGCGTGAAGAGTTCCACCTCGAGACCGTCCCGCTCTAGTTTCAACGTGGGTACCGGTGAGCTGATCCACTCGGCCGCTTTCCGCCCTTTCGCCTTAAACTCCGGATCTGATTCGATCAGATCCATGAGCTCACGTAACCCAGAGCTTGGCACTTTGGCGTATTCCGCTTTGATCTGACCCAGAAGCGTTGCAGCGAAGGGTAACCAGTTGCGAATCGCAGCACGAAGTTCACCGGGCTCGATACACAGCTGCATCGCGTTGAGACGCTTGTCAGGTGAACGTGTCGCGCGAGTGACGGCATAAACCGCTGAAAGAGCATCAACGCGTTGGCATTGGCGCTGTGCACGTTCCAGGCGCGGTCAACGATCAACGCTGGGAACGGTCGATGGCTGTGCACGACCGACTCCAAGGCCGCTAGCGCAAAGCGCAGACGTGAACTGTCGAGGGCGTCTGCCGTGTAGAGCGGTGCGTACCCAGCTGCCTGCAGCAGTGCATTTAGCTCGGCCACTGGAACTTCAAGCGCATCCGCCAGAATCACCACCGCGGATCAACTTGGTTTTGACCGTCCTGATTCCAGAAAACTCAGGTGTCGTTGGGAATAGCCCGCGAGCGCAGCCAGATTAAACTGCGTTCGACCTCGCCGTGTTCGCCAGTTCCGGAACAAGTGGCCGAAAGGCGCTGCACCAGAAATCTCCACCGATGCGTGTTGTTCCGACATGTGTCTCTGCAGACCTCTTAAGTGGTGGGGTGACGTTCAGCTTCCTTCGCTTGCAGCCAAAGATACAGCGGCAAGGCACACGATAGGCCGATGGTTAGATTGACAAGAACATACAACCAGAACCGCGGTGTTTTTTGGGCGATGAGCCAGATCCAGAACACTAAGGATGAGATCAGGACGTCTGCGGTAAATCCGCCTGCAGAACCATTGACGAACCCACCGGCCACGAAACCGATGAGACTCAAACCTTCCACCGCAAACCAATCGAGGAAGAATACATAAGGCACCACCGCACCGACGATGGTGAGAACGAGGTAGATCTTTGCCATGGCAATACTCCTATCGAGGTGGTCGTAGTGTGTGATCAACCCAGCACCCCGACAATTACTCCGAAGGTAATGGCCAATCGTCCCGGAATAGCCAAAATGGTCGAAAACCGGAGAACTCACCATGTCTTCAATCCGTCCCTCGGAAACTCTCGCCCTCTCGGGGTATGCGAAAAAACTCGGCGTTCAGCATGTACAGACCACGAAGGACCACGCGGTCTATGCGCTGTCCTTTTCAGCGGACAACGTCACCATGGCTGATGTCGTGCATGGTGGCGCGATCTTAAGTCTCGCCGACATCGCTGCAACCGGTGCCGCGTGGAGCATCATTGAAGACCCCGCTCGTTACCAGGGACTGACCATCGATCTCTCTCATGCATTCATGTCCGCTGCGCGTTCAGCCGACTTGTTGGCCGAGGCGCGGGTTTTACGTCGCGGCGGCACGGTGTGCTTCATTGAAGTGGACGTGCGGAACAAGGCCACAGGTGAGGCGGTCGCCCGCACCAAAGTCGTGTACAAACTCTCCAAGCGCGAGACGCCCCAAGAATCTCTGACCAAACTCTTCAGCGGCAAATCGGTAGAGGCCTAACAGCAACTCCTGGCCACACTCGAACATGCCGGCGCTGCGCTGTCGCCAGTGGGCAGACGGCGAAACAGATCCTGAGCGCAAAGCCGCGTTGCTTGAAGCCGCCGAACGCGAAGTCCAGAACGCGAAAACTCTGGATCCGCACTGAAGGAAAATCAGCCGATGAAATGGGTTATCAACACCTGCATCGTCATCGTCGCGATCATCCACCTTCTGCCACTGGTAGGGGTGCTGGGTGTCGAGCGCCTGCAGTCACTTTACGGAATCCGCATCGATGGCCCGGAAATCGAAATTCTCATGCGGCATCGTGCCGTACTCTTTGGTTTGTTAGGTGCAGGCTTAGTAGCGTCGTTGTGGCAACCGGAATACCAGGGAATCGCGATGCTGGCCGGAGCCGTCAGCGTCGTTTCGTTTCTCGCTATCGCGCTATCCACGAGGGAGTTTAACCACGAACTTGCTCGGGTGGTGATGACGGACTGGATAGCGTTAATCGCGGTGATCGTCGGTGGTGTGTGTTGGATCGTGCTGCGACGCGGGCTCAACTAGCCACGTGGTCCAGTCTCGATAACGCCAGCGAATCCACCTCGGAACTACTGCCATGCACATTCAACGCCTTGCGGCACCACTCGGTGCAGTAATCGAGGGTCTCAACGTCCGCGAAGTCACGACTCAAACCTGGCCTGACCTCAACCGCCTCTTCAACCAATACAAGGTGCTGGTTTTTCGTAATCAGAAGCTGACCCCTGAGGACCAAGCCAACTTCGCTTCATTGTGGGGGCCATTGGTACACCATCCATATGCAAGCACGAAAGCGCATCCGGCGATCATGACGCTCACCAATTACGGCAAAAAGAAGGACGTCAACCAGCACTGGCATTCGGACATGATCTACAACCCGGTGCTACCCAAGCTGACCATGCTCTACGGTTTGGAGGTTCCAAGCATCGGTGGGAATACTGCGTTTTCTAATCAAACACTTGCATGGGCGGAACTCTCGGAAGGCCTGCGCACCACGTTACGTTCACTTCGCGCCGTACATTCCGCTGCAGGTCTGGCACGGATCTATGGCGAAGATCCGAAGAAAGCGCCATTCGCTAAACATCCCGTCATGCGCACCCACGCCGAAACCGGCGAACCAGCACTCTTCGTTTGCCGCGAGTTTACCGAGCGATTTGTCGGCTGGTCGAAAGCCGAAAGTGCTGCGTTACTCGAATACCTCTTTCAACACAGGGCGCGTCCGGAATTCCAGGCACGGCAACAATGGCGCAGAGGTGACCTCGTGATGTGGGATAACCGGTGCTTGCTGCACTTCGCCGTGCATGATCACGGCGATGAACCACGGGTGATTCATCGTTTACAGGTTGAAGGTGAAACCCCGCAGTAACGTTTGCTGCGTTTACTTCACGAACTTCACAATCTCATCGACAGGCGCTCGCTCGGTGCGCCAGCCGTTGATCGCCGCGGTGTTATCCGGATAGCCAATCGCCATGCCGGAGTAGATTTGCATCTCCTCCGGAACTTCAAAGAAACGGCGCAAGAAGGTGTGTCGTGTCATCCACGCTTCCTGCATGCAGGTTGCAAGGCCCATACCTTCTGCTGCGAGACAGATGGTCTGCATGAGCATGCCGAGGTGCGCCCACTGCCCTAATCCCATCTGTCGATCGACGGTGAAGAACAGCGCTGCGGGGGCTCCAAAGAAGTTGTAGTTCTGCATCAGCTGACGCAACCGTCCGGCACCGTCTTCTCGCGGAATGTTGATGCTCGCGTAGAGTGCTTCACCACAGACATAACGCCGCGTGCGATACGGCTCCTTCAACCCTTCCGGGTAGATAGGAAACTCGGTGCGATCCCCACGTGGGTTGGCTGCCATCTCGCCTTTGAACGCTTCTCGGAATCGCGCCATGCCGGAACCGGTCAGCGCATAGAGTTGCCAGGGTTGGGTATTGCCACCTGAAGGTGACCATCGAGCCGTTTCGAGCAGCTCGCGCAGTTGGGCTTCAGAAACTTCGCGCGGCAGAAATGCTCGAGTGGACTTACGGTTGCGGATCGCTTCATTCACGTTCACGGTAACAAGGACTCCAGGCAAAAAAAGGGCGGGCTGCTGTCTTGACTCAATCCCGATCGAGCGTGCGCATACCAGCGTCGTTGTAGCGAGCCCCGGCAATGTTCTTCGGGTCAAACATCGAATCGAGCGTTCGAATCTCTGCAGCTGTCAGCGAAACGTTTGCGGCTGCAACGTTTTCTTCCAGGTATTTCACACGTTTGGTGCCTGGAATCGGGGCGATGTCGCCACCTCGTGCAAGCAACCATGCCAGCGCCAGTTGACCTCGGGTACATTTTTTTGCAGCGCTAAACTCTGCGAGCTGATTCACCAGGCTCAGATTCTGTGCAAGGTTCTCGCCCTGAAAACGCGGCATCGTTGTGCGCATGTCGCGTGGCCCCGTAAGCGACTGCTCTCCAGTGATGGCACCCGTAAGGATCGCGCGACCGAGTGGACTGAACGGCACAAAGCCAATGCCAAGTTCGCGACAGACCGGCAGCACCTTCGCCTCCACATCACGCGTCCACAGCGAATACTCGGATTGCACCGCAGTGATGGGATGGATTTTGTGGGCTCGGCGTAAGGTCATCGCGGAAACCTCCGATAGCCCCAGGTGTTTCACTTTGCCTGCTTTCACAAGCTCGGCCATGGCACCCACGGTATCTTCAATGGAAACTTCAGGATCAACGCGATGCAGGTAGTACAGATCGATAACATCGGTCTGCAATCGTTCAAGACTCTCATTGCAACGCGCGGCCACTTGGTCCGGACGACCGTTCACACCACGTGCACCTTTCTCGCCAACCGTAATGCCAAACTTCGTGGCCAAAACAAAATCCTTCCGCCGCGCCCTGAGCACTCGACCAATCAGACTTTCGTTGTGGCCGACACCATAAACATTGGCAGTGTCGAGGAAAGTGATCCCGAGATCGAGAGCCCTGTGCAGGGTTCGTTCCGATTCAGCAAGATCAGCATCTCCGTAAGCCTGGGACATGCCCATGCAGCCAAGGCCCAAGGCACTTACTTCCAGCGATCCAAGGCGAGCGATTTTCATCAGTGTTTCCTCAGAAGTTAGGTAGCAGTCATACGCCGACAGTAGGCGATGATGATGCCCTGCATGCGGGTACTGGCTTCCGACGCCTTGTACCCAAAGCCATGGGGCTCATCCGGAAAGTGCACATACTCCACGTAACCACTGCGGGATTGCCAGGCTCGTAGCAAGTCAAACGTAATGTCCATGGGCACATTGCCATCTTCACCCGGCATGATGACCAGAAGCGGTGGCAGGTGTTGCGCTTCACCTGCAGTAACGATCCTCGGCACACTTGCCTGACGCATCGCCGCTTCATCGGCATAAAATCGTTCGTGCGCTTGGGTCAGTCGTTCTATACCCGCGCGTTTTGCGTAGCGATAGCGGGCGTGAGGATCAGACACTGGCCACAGCGCAACCAGGTAGTCCACGCGGCCATCGACGTGGTCACTCACACGAAACCCGTCAGGGGTCGAAATCGGTGTGCCCCGGTGAAATTCAACCTCCGGGAGAACACCGGCGAGCAACGCGAGATGTCCACCGGATGAACTGCCGAGCATGCCGATGCGGCGGGTATCCGCACCGAGCGCGTTGGCCTGCGATCTAACCCAGCGCACCGCTGCAACGACATCGGCACTCGCTGCAGGATGCTGGTAATCAGGTCCCTGACGAAAGTCGATGGCGATCACCAAGAACCCGGCGCGCGCGATGGCGCGTTGATACAACGTACCCGCAGTGCGGTCAAAGTGATTCCAAGCGCCACCATGCACGCTGATAAGTACCGGAAGTGGATCCGTTGCATCTGCCCTTCGGTAGGTTCGCGCCAGAAAATCCCTGTCAGCATGTCTAGCCCAGACCACATCCGTTTCGATCAATTCAACGTCACTCATCCTTCGGCTCCGGAGGCCCCGACACTCGTTTTTGGCGGTGAATACCAGATGGGACTGGTCCACGCGCGTTCCTGGATGGTTGGTTGATGCTCTACAGCACAGCAGCCCTCGAAGCCCTCGGTGATGGTTTCCGGGCGCGTACAGTCGACGCCTGCTGCCACACACATTCGTTGACTCCATCGGCACACCGGATGTTCGAACACTCGGGCGTAATAGAAAGCGCGCTCCTCTGGGTCAAAGTCAGGGTCCTTCCAGACCCCACACAACGACGCCGCTCCAGTGCCGCTTACTTCGCAGGTTTTCGGATCAACCGTTGCATCGCCTCGATCTTCAACCACGTTGAGTACAGAGGTTTTCACCTCACCCGAAGGACCGAGTGCCCCTTTGATGATTTGCACGCGCTCAAGCGGCATACCGCTACCACTCCTCGGTCCGACACTGTCCCGCAGGGCACTCACCACAAACGTCGGAGATCCCGTATCCCCAGGGGGAGCCGATAACTTACCGCCCATGGCCACACCATCGGCGTACCCGCGTTCCACCAAATCGTCCGCCCCGCACATGGACGGAGTTAGATCCCAACCGCCGAAGAACCGCACCACCATGCGAGGACCGCTGGTCGCATAGGCCTCGCGACGCTGCATGGCAGCGAACAACGCATCACGACTGTTCTCTTCAGCCCAAATGACGGCGACACCACCGGGGTTGTAATGGGGTAGATCCGGTAGACCCTGCGGAATTTCCTTGCCTGCGGGTATGCCCGCTCCACCATGACCCAGAAATTCAATTTCATCCACTGCGCCTGCAGCACCGAGGTGAGTGTCCGTCGAGCCGATGAATCCGAACTGGAAAGGATTGACGCCGCTCAGCTGCTCCAGTTGCAAGCCCTCCCCCAGAACGCGCCGCAGAAACCCATCGGCAGGACCGGGAGGCGAACTGTCCGTAAAAGAGCGTTCCGGCAGCGGTTCAAAGTTACAACGCTCATCCGTCATATCGAGCGGACCGAAATAACACTCCGACGCACCTTTGTGTTGCATGATCTCGGCAAGACGCTCGTAACTTGCCTGCACGCGTGATGCTTCAGGCTGGCGAGGGGAACCATCCAACCGTGTCATTGGAAACATGATGCCGGCCGAGAGGTTGGAATTGTGCGGAATGACAATAGCCTCGCAGCCCTCTTCCGCCTTACATCCCGCATCCAGCGCGGCGTACAGACCTTCTGCTGAAGGTTGATCGATGAACGAAATCGCACGCAGCGGAACACGATCCGATTTGAACACCACATTGCGATGCAGGTTCCCGGAGTTGTCGCCGAGAAATCCACCCGTCCACTCATAACCAACAAACGTCGTGAACTTGCACGTGCTTGAGCTGTCGTCATGGGACGCTGCCGCCTGCTGCATCGTTTGCCAGACGCCCGTTGCTGCTTTGAGACAAACCTCGTTGTCTTCACCGCAAAAGCCGACATGTTCCGCTTCCATGGCGGACCAATAGTTGAACCAGTAATACGCCATTCGCGGCCAACGCCGATACATCTGGCACTGCCAGGCGTCGTATTCAGGATGGGAAACGTCGGTGCACACACTGGTTTCGCCGAAGAGCTCTGCGTGATCAGAAACCATGGCGAAGTCGAGGGGCCGATCCAGTTGCAACGAGCGTGCAGCACGGCCGTCCTCGAGCCAGGGTTGAACACCGAGGGGAGCGCCTTTGGCAAAGGCATAAGCCTGATCGGGGGTGGTTAACGTCCCCTGGGTACTGGCATCGAGTGAATGCCGGGTGTGGATATGCAAGTCACCAAAAAACGGCCTACGCCTAGGATCATGATCGGCACAAGGTTCATCAGCGGATGCCGCTAACGAGAACACTAAGGCGACCTTGAACAACAGCACTGCAGCTGTAAGCCGCACGTTGACCCACATCTCAGTCCGGGCTCTGTTCGTAACGCTTGAGTGCTGCAGCGAGCGCCTTGCTCACCTTGGAGCGCAGTGATTTTGGACTTTGAACGAGCACGGCTGCGCCGTGTTCGAGAATGGTGGGAAGGAGGTCCTGGGCATGTACGTATGGCACGCGCAACTCATAACTCCCATCGGTTGCAAACTGGCCGATTTGTTCGGGATGCCAAATTTGCCCAGCGACTGCCTGAGCCGCATTGGCATTGAACCTGAGCCGCGCGACCTGACGACGAGCGGATTCTTCGGTACCCGAGCGAGCACGCTTCGATTCATCAACGAGATCCGCTGCGGTTGAAGTCACGCTGACATGGTGCAGCCGACCAAGGGAAAAGAGTCCGTGGGCGTGGGTGTCATGACAGTAGCCGACGAGAAACCAGTTCTCGCGATAGTGCAGGAGTTTCTGCGGCGAGATCTCGCGGATCGCCGGTTCGCCGCGCCGCCTCGCGTAGTCTGCAAAACGCAGCCGTTTGCGTCGCATCGTCGCTTCAAACACTGCGCCGAAAATTTCAGGACGTTCGATCACGAATTTAGGTGGTACCACATCCAGACGACTGCGGAGTACATCCGCACCGACTGATTCATCCGCCATGGCTTGTTGCAACAGGACTTCGACCTGGGCGCGGAGCAGCCGAACTTGTACCTGCAAGACACCGTGTTCCATGCGCTCGAGAAAGGTATCGACGATGCGGAGCGATGCGAGGTCTTCGGGGCTTAGCCAAAGCCCTGGAAGTTGATAGGTGTCTCCACCCTCCCCGTAAACAAAACCCTCATCCGGAACTTGTTCGACCGGCGCACCCAGCTCATCACGCAACTTCTTGACAAGCCGGTGCACGGTAGAGCGCGAACAACCCAGAATTTCCTGAACTGCCGCAACACTCACCGGGCGCTTGCGGCTCTTCAGCTCCTCATGTAGGCGGACGATGCGTGCGAGTGGTTCCAATGTTCAGCTTCTCCTCACTCGCCTCGTTACTTCCGGATCAGGGTTGCCACGGCTCGTTGTAGTTCACCGCGCCGACTTTACGGATATCAGCAAGCCAGTCCCCTGCATACGGCCACGCTTCCAGTTTCTCCGGATCCGGGCCTTGCCAGAATCGTTGCATGGGACCATCGATCACCTTTTCCAGCGACCATGCCTGACGGCGAAAGGTCCAACTGTCCGGAACCAATCGATGGGCCTCTTTGAAGTGTTTGACCGCGAGATCATGGACACCCTTGTGCTCAAGTACGGAGGCCAATTCAAAGTGCGCATGACCGAGCGCCACATCCACAGACCTGGGACGCGAGCGTGCGATGACCTGTTCAGGTGTCATGGCATAAACACTCTTGGCGCCCTTCTCGACCCAATCACGAAGGGCCACGTGATAGGTTTCTCCCTCCTGACGGATCTTCACCGCCTCGCCCATCATCTCGACAAAACGCGAGGGCATTTGACCGGGGTCTGCTGGCAAACGAATCCGTGAGTTCGGCTGCGGTGGCGCCGGTGCCACTTCCGCCGGGCGCACGATCAAGCCGTTTTCATCAATCCAGACGGCCTGCGGAATGTTGATCACGCCAAACTTGTTGGCGAGTTGATGGGTCGAATCAATCAACGATGGATGTTTCGGTGCTGCCGCTTCAATAAAGGGGCGGCAACCCGCAGCACCTAGCGTATCGAGTCCAACCGTAACAAGCTCAAAACCTTTCGGTGCTAGTTCCTCTCGAAGCACCTGCCACACGGGCAGGTCACCGGAGCAGCCTCAGTACGGTGCCCACGCGTAGATGAGCACTTTTTTCCCGAGCAATTTCTTCAGGTCGAAGAGGTTGCCATCGAGATCAGGCAGTACCAACGACGGCGCTTCCGCAGAAACCAGCGCCTTTGAGCCGATGCTCTCGGGTCCGACAGCCCAAAGCTGATGGTTGGGTTCGCTCACCAGCGGCAAACCCATTTCTGCGGCGATTGCAGAGAGCTCGATGGATTCACCAGGTTGTTTTTTTAGCGGGATGCAGACATCCCCTTTGCAGGCACCTTCTGGTTTAAACGTCCAGCCGGTGCCCTGCTCGAAGTCTCTCCTGGAGACAGTCGGAGCCGTGGCCAACATGAAATCCCCTTCGTCTTAGCGGGAAGGAATGAGTGAACAGGAGCCTACCATCATCACAGGCCCTTCGCTAAAGCCATACCACAGCCACGAACGTCGGCGCAGCAGCAAGGCTTTGCGGATGACCTATGAGTGATACAGACGGGGTGGGGAGACTTTAAACAAGCGCTGCGGGATCAGCGTCGGATAAGGACGTCGGGTACGCACCGACGGGAGGGACACATGCACCTGCGACTCTTGATCGCGCTCAGCCTATTGGCTCTGGCCATTTCACTCGAAGCTACCGTACCGCAATCGTCTATTCCTAACGGCACCTTGCCTGCGGCGATTTTTGGCAAAGCAGGCCCACTCCAGGGCGAAGCCCTGGGATACGACCCAGACGATCCCGAGTCCTCGGGATACCTCGCGGTACCCGAAGGCAAAGGCCCCTTCCCCGCAGTACTTTTGATTCACGAGTGGAATGGACTCGTGCCTCGGATCAAAGAAACCGCCGACGCTTTCGCGGCCGAAGGTTACATCGCCCTGGCTGCTGATCTGTACAGCGGTCGCACCGGCAACAACCCTCGAGAAAACATGGCTTTGGTTCGCGAAACCCTGGCCAAACCCGAGCGCATCATCGCCAACGTCAACGCGGCGGTTAAGGCGCTCAAAGCACGCCCTGATTTCACCGGAAAAGTGGCGACCATCGGTTGGTGTTACGGCGGCGGCGTCGCCCTGAGCTACGCGATGGGTGGAGAACATCACGACGGCACTGCGATCTTTTACGGTCGCCTGCTCGACGATCCGGCCCGCATGAAACACATCAACCATGAAATTTACGGAACTTTTGTCTCCAACGATCCAGGCATCCCAATGAAATCCGTGGACAAGTTTGTGCAGACCCTACATACCCTTGGCATTCGCAACGACGTGCACATTTACGACGAGGTATCTCACGGTTTCTGGCTGTACGTCGACCGAGATCCCGAAAAAGCAACGATGCCGGCGGTTGATGCCTGGGAGCGACTACGAGGCTATCTCCGGCGAACCCTGCATTCGCAAGGTTAGGCGGCCCTAACCGACGCTTGTAGGTCACCGGGCTGACTTCTATCCTTGCCTGCATTCACCGTTCTGGTCTTCGGAGCTTTTGATGTCCATTCTTTCCGCTAACCGTTTGCCCGTGATTCGTTTTCCTCTCTTTCGCTTGCCTGTTTTGGCCACCTTCATCGCTGGCCTCGCACTCACCGCCCCAAACTCGCAGGCTCACCATGCCTTTGGCGCTGAATTTGATCCGAATCGACCGCTGGTTCTGCGTGGTCCCATCACCAAGGTTGAGTGGGTCAACCCCCATGCGTGGATTCACCTTGAACACACCACAGAAGATGGCACCAAAGAACAGTGGATGGTCGAAGGTGGTACACCCAACACCCTGCTCCGCCGCGGCCTGACCAAGAAGACCCTGCAGATCGGCACTGTCATCGTGGTGGACGGATATCAGTCGAAGGACAGATCCCAACGCGCGAACGGCCGTGACGTGACCTTCACCGATGGACGCAAGATCTTCATGGGCTCGTCCGGAATAGGCGCGCCACAAGACGGACGTGATCCAACCGAAAACTGATCCCGTAGGCGCTGGGAAATCCGCGCACTACAGCGCGTTCAACCCGCCATCGATGATGAATTCACTGCCCGTCGAATAAGAACTCTCGTCGCTCGCCAAGAACAACGCGAGCCGTGCCACCTCGGCCGCATCGGCCATGCGCCCTAAGGGCGTGCGTTTCGACATCTTGTCGAGATTGCCACCGAGCTGATCCGCCATCGGCGTTTCGATCAAACCCGGATGAATGGAATTCGCCCGAACACCGCTGCGTGCAAACTCCACCGCTGCGGTTTTCGTCATCCCACGCACGGCCCACTTCGATGCCCCATAGGCAAAGGCGCCCATGGCGCCCCGTAATCCAGCCAGGGAAGAGATGTTAACGATGGAACCTCTACCTGCTGCCAGCATGTGCGGTGCGACCGCGCGCATGCCCAGGAAGACACCACGCGCATTGATCGCCATGACGGTTTCGTATTCCTCGAGAGGTGTGTGCACCAACTTGTTACGTCGAAAGATGCCGGCGTTGTTGATGAGGACGTCTATGCGGCCATGGACGGCGATGATCGCGTCCATGAGATGCGTCCACTCCGTTTCCTGGCTGACGTCGAGGTGGCGATATTCCGCGCCAATTTCCTTGGCGAGATGTTCACCGGTTTCGTCAAGCACATCGGTGATCCAGACCGAACCCCCCTCGCTGCGAAAGAGCCGCGCTTCTGCCTCGCCCTGACCCCGTGCGCCACCGGTAATCAGACAGACTTTTCCTTCCAACCGCCCATTGATCATCGAACGCTCTCCAACTGGTGAGCTTCGACGCTAGCGGAGAAGGCTACCGAGCGGCAAGTGATCGAGGAGAAATCAACCCAATGCGCTGTGGCGACGCACCTGCAGCATCGGCTCATTCGCCGCCTGTATGGCGTGGAGCTTAAGTCCATCGCTGAATTCATAGCCGCCCTTGCCAAGCTGTTTAACGCGGTACATCGCCGCGTCAGCTGCCGATAAGACCTCGGCAAGTGACAAGCCGTCAAATGGCGCGCACGCCACGCCAATGCTGGCGCCAACCTGAACTTGATCATCCCGGATCTGTAATCCCTGACTGAGCAAGTTGACGATCCGTGTCAGGGTGATGTTGGTCGATTCGTGGTTGTCTCGGACCAGGCAAGCGACAAACTCATCGCCACCATTCCGGGCCAACACATCGTCGGGTTGCAAACTCGCGTTCAGTTGTTCAGCGACAAACTTCAGGGCGCGATCACCCACTTCATGCCCATAGCGGTCGTTGATGTCCTTGAAATCATCCAGGTCGACGAACAACACAAAGGCATAACGCCCTTCAGCCACCGCACGAACCACCGAAGCAGTCGCCCGTTGTTCAAAATGAAATCGATTACCGATCCCTGTCAGTGCATCGTTTTCCGCTATCCAGGTTGCCCGACGGCGTGCTTCTTCCTTCATCGCGACGTCCCGCGCCAGAGAGTGTCGGAGGAGATAGTTTTCGCGGGCATACTGATCGCGGATGAGTTGTCCGATGATCGCGATGCACAACATGGACACGAAAAAGAACAGGTTCGTCAGCAGCACCGCCTCTGACTGACTGTAGAGGTAGTTCTGTTCAACCAGCGCGAGCACTACGTAAGAGCAAATAAAGGCTAACGACAAAACGCCCGTCACCACTACAGTCAGAAACGTGAGGGCATGCAGAGCCGTCGCGACCATGATCATGCCCATAAAGTACATGTCGTAGGCGTGATCGTCCGGTGATGAGAGAAAGATAAGGGCCTGGATTCCAGCGCCCAGTAAACCGAAGGCAACCAAGGCAACCGTGGGATAGTGTCTGGGAAAGTCCGGCAAGTAAGTGAGTGCAAAAGCGACGATGACGACAAGACCAATGCCTGTTCGAATCCAATAAGCGCCTTCAATGGCCGACGGCAACACCAGATGGTCGAGACCCGCAAACGCGGCGTTCAGGACAAAGGCCAACGTCATCGTCAAACGCGTGAGCGATACTTTTCGGGCGGTGAGTTCCACCTGAAAGTCGCGCTCGAGCGCCGCATTGAACGGGGTAATTTTGAACATGCAGCGAGGCCGAACAGGGGGGCCGTGCCGATTCCATCTTCGAGGTGGACCAGCGACCAGCCTAAACAGACAACCAAACAACAGCGGGCCACGCCACACGTTTACGCTCTTTTCGACTTTCGGATGGGGTTCGAATGCGAACCTGTTCGCAGATCGACTGTGTCGCGATACCTCAGCCCGGCGTCGGGCACCGACGGGTCAACGTGCTCAGACATTTTCTCCTGCGGCCCCGTGGTTCGCCGCAGTCATCCGCTTCCGCCGTGCGAGGTCAGCCGCCTATGAAGCCGCTTTTTCATCACCCTGTTAAGCTTGGCCGTGGCTTGAATATAGCGATTCAGGTTGGAGGCGGGCAACTGTGAAGAACGAAACCACCGAACCAGACAACACATCAACGCTCGGTACATGAACCCGGTCTGTTAAGAGGCGCATCCGCGGCTGGTGGATTGCAACGTCCATCGGCCTCGCCTGGATCGCGCTCCATCAATATTACCTGCCCCGTACACTCAACTATGCCGCGCACGAGTGGGCGCAGTCGCTCGGCATCGAACTCACGACTGAAGATTGGCAGATCGACTGGTTAAACCAATCAGTGAGCGCGACCAATGTGACGCTCGGTGTGCCGGGGGACAGCGACCCCATACTCGACATACCGCGAGTTTCTCTGGATTTTGCGTTGTTACGATTGCTGCATGGATGGCGTGGAGCGATTTATCAGCTGCACCTCGACTCTCCCTCGTTACGTCTCCAAAAACCTTTGGGTGGTGAATGGACCTTCTTGGGTCTGTTTGACAACACACGCTTCGCAGCGCTCGTCTCTCGAAACTCAGGAACTTCACCACCCAATACACGCCTTTCAGCAGACCTCTTGATCGATCCGTCAGTAGCACCTGAAGACGTCATGCGCCTCGACTGGATTGTGATTGATAAAGGCACCATCGAGATTCGTGAAGAAATCGCCGGGCAGTCCGACGGCACTACCACTGAAGTGCGGTTTGCCGAAATTCGCATCGACGAGACGAATCTGCGCGCCCGTGATGTGATCTGGCCAGCGTCGCAGAGTGAGCACATTCAAACCTGGCAGATACAGGGACGTATTGGCACCGGTCAGATCCGGCTCAGTTCCGCCGGAAATCTGCTGAATTTTAGACCCCCGCGCCCTGACGAAGGCGAATGGGGGCAAACCAACCTGGTTTCGAATCCGAGGTTGCAAGGAACACTGACACTTCAACGATTCTCGGCGACGACACTTTCGAGACTTCTACCGGGAGCCAGTCTGGTAGACATGCGCAGCGAAGTCAGCGGGCCGGTGAACTTCGAACTTTTTGAACGAACATTTTTACGACTCGACGCGCCAGAATTGCACTTTGAAGGAGTTGAGTAACTCGATACCCGTAACCAGGCGACCTATGCGGCGGCTCCCACAGCATCAGCTCGCTTTGAAGGTAACCTCGCCGAGCCGGGATTTCGACCTGCTGCACTTACCGCTGCGACACTTGCGGAAAGTAGTTTGCGCGATCAGCCAGACCAGGTGCGAGTAGCAGCCGTTCGGCAGACACAGACCGTTCAGGGTGGGTTGACCGAACGATCCCGCGACGACATCGAGTCCACTCGCCCCCCAGAAGTGCAAGCCTTGCTCAGTGAGGTAGCCAAAGCTGCGGTAAGCGACTCCTTGCGCGAAGAACTCGGAGCAGGCGGCGCGGCAGCCGCGGGTGAACTGACTGGCATAATCCTGGAGGGGGAAAACGAAGAGGCCACTAAACCGGGTATGATCAGACGGATGGGCACTCGCATCAGTGACACCACGCGCAACGTCTGGCGCAAGATCACAGGCAAGGACGACTGAGCGAACGCATTTGCTCTCGCGCAATCACGAGTTGCGTTTGTAGAGGGCCTGCTCGACTGAATGGACGGCAGGACTGCCCATGGACTTCAGACCATCAGGAACCCCCTGATGATTCGCAGCGGGTTGATCCTGGCTCGCCTTGGTTTTTCCGATGATGCGATCAATGACGATTTCTATCCCTTTGAGTCGTGTTACGAGCCCTTGGATATAGTCAGTGGGTGCATCCTCTAGCGACCACGGCTCCGCCCAGGTCGATTCCTGTTGGCGCGTAAGTCCTTCAAGTTGGGCGCTTATCCAATGCGCGTCACGGACGATGCGCATCCGACCGTGAATATGTATCACTTCGTAGTTCCAGGTAGGAACCACCCGCCCATGCTCTCGTTTGGTGGGATACCACGCCGGAGTGATGTACGCCGATGGTCCATGAAAGATGACCAGCACTGGTTTCCCTTCAGGTGTGTCATCACCGATCGGGTTCTGAAGCGGAGCATGACCCTGAAGGGTGATTGCACCCGGTGTCGTTTCTACCAACAACATCGGTAAGTGGTTGGCATCGAGTCCTCCGGAAACCTGCTCGATTATCGTTGCCAGCGGCCATGACCGAATACCCGTGCACAACGTCAAGAGATCAGTTCCAGCGAAAGCCGGCGGAAGATACATCCTACATTCACCCCTTCAATGCACAGTTGTAGCCGATCGACTTATTGAAGGCCTGACTATTCAGTCCTTCTTGCTCAGGCCTTCTTGCGAGTAGCGCGAGCTTCGCATGCGCTTTCACGGGCAAAGCCGTGTAACCGCAGGGAAAATGAGAGGCACCCACAGTGTGCCGACCTGATCGATTCGCAGGAGCGAGTGGATCAGCGTTACCTTATGGAATCTCTGATTAGTGTCTTTTTCCGCCATAGTTGCGTTGGTCGTCGCTCCAGAAAATCACGGATTTACTGCATATCCGCGATTTCCTTCCGCTCCTCCCGCCTTGCTCTGACGGAAAAATCCTATTAATCAGAGTTTCCTTATACGACCTTCGCATACGGCGCCGTAATCTCGTACGCGCAGACCAGATCGTAAGCCTGACCTGGAAGACCATCCTGACCTGCCTGCCAGCCGTGCCACGGATATTCGACTGCGCCGTTTTCACGCAGCTTCGCCGTGCCGTTGCCGGTGATGACAAAAAATGGTCCGTGTTCCTCGCCGACAAACATCGGCAGACGATGGCGTTCTGCGGCACCGGGCTCAGGTGTACTGTACATCCCGCCGGTACCGGTCCCGTTGTAAAGTACCTGATGTACTTCCGCGAAGGCCGGTGCATCGGGGTTGGGCGTATTGCCGTGGTTGTGGGTTGAGAGATCGACCCCCTTCCCTGCGGTCCAAAAAAAGACATAGGCGATCTCAGCACCATCGTTGTCGAGTAAATGAAAACCCGGCACCAGGTGCGCATCTGTACCGTTGAAAAACGGCGTGTAGGCGTTGTAGCGCTGTTCAAAGGACTGCCATGCGAAAGCTTCGGCCATTGGCCCATTCACCACCAGCTGGTTCATCTGCTGGACTGCAGGTGGCGCGGCGGGTGTGCGGGTGTACACCGACAGTAACGCCCCTTCGCTGCCGGCTGAAATCACAGGTTGTGCAAGCCGCGTCGTGACCACATCACCGACCGCGGGATAGGTACGTCGATGCGGAGAAGCCAGCGCGCCTTCGATGACTTTCACAAACACCGCACCGGCAGATTGGTCGAGTAGAAGAGAATCCCCGGAGATGAGCCGCACGAACTGCAGGCGCCAGCCTGCCATGGTCCATGTGGGAGAAATTCGCGAGGCCGAACCGGGACCCATCTTAAGGGTCACGCCGAATCGCGTCGGATGTTTCACCACGTCCACATTGGTTTTTGCGCTGCTGATATCAATGACGTTTCCCATAGTTTCCTCTGTCGACAGTCTTCGGTGTGAGATTCAATCCGCTGCGTTCAAATCCCAGTTGTATTCGTAGCTGAGCTTCCGGCTAAGGTTCTGCAGGCCAGGAGCAATATCCGGACGCCGCGCGGCCAGCCATTCACGCAGACCTTTTTCGTCAGCCGCAAAATCGATGCGATACCAATCGAAGATCGTGGACAGCTCGAAGCCTCGCTCCGTCTGGCGTAGTCCACGCGGGTGCTTGAGGTAGGCTGCAACCTGTGTGTCCAACAACTCATCCAGGTTTCCTGCCGTGTAAGCCGTCTTGGCAATATTTGGACACGACACACTTGCACAGTTCACCGCAAAGTGAACCCGTTCATCACCGAAGAGTGGTCGGAGGATGCGGTGTTCAATGTCGTTCAGTGTGATCTTCTGACCGGCTATCTCGATGCGATGATCATCCCAAGGCCCGATGGCGAGGAGCTTGCGACCCATGCGCAGAATGCTCTTCTTGCGTGGATAGTCGAGCACCGTTTCAATGGTGAGCGCATTGTAGAGGTTGATCCAGTACGCCTGCTGTGCTCCACGTGTCAGCGAGCGTGGATCGACGGCCGCGAGTTGATCGAGGTAACGTCGTAGTCGCGGACGCGCTTCGCTACCAAGCACCCCATAACGCACCCGGTTGACACCTTGCGGATCGATGATCACATAGTCATCGAGCAGCGTCTGCCAGGCGCTATGGTCGACATCCGCTTGAGTGCCTTCGGCTCGCCAGAAATTCCATGCAACCGAATCAGGCACGGCGTGTGCCCCTCCGACGACGAAGAAGAGTACAGCGGCTGCGAAAACACGAATCGTACTCATGCTGGTTGCGCAATCCGCTCGACCTCCACCGCAATGCCGTTGAGTACCGACGTGCCACTTGGCTCATCCACAAAGTCCACTGGGGCTAACACGTTGTAGTTGGCCCTGACAAAGCCATGGGGAAAGGCAATCACCCCTCGTGCGAGATCGGTTCCTGTATTGACCTTTGCAACTAGCTCCCCTGTTGATGTGAAAACACACACCGAGTCACCGCCTTCGATGCCCCGTTCTCGCGCGTCGTCCTCGTGCAGCTCAACCACACACAATTCCACGCCCTTCTCGAGACCGGGTACCCCATGCAGCCAAGAGTTATTCGTGCGGATGTTACGCCGTCCAGTCAACACCAAACCCTCGGCGGGCCTGGTGGCACGGAGCCGATGGATCTCAGTGAGGATCAGCGGCGGCGCAAGATCGAGCTGACCGTCTGTATGCCGAACCACTTCGGCAAGCCGAGATCGGAGCGAGCCGGTCTCAATGCCATCAGGCGTGGCAGCCATCCGTTCGAGGGTCAGGCCATCACGTGCACCGAAGGCATCACCCTCGCGTCCTGAGCGAATACCCACATCCAAAAGTCTCTCAACACCCCGAGCCGGTCCAACCTTGCCAAGAATCTCCTGCACATCACGCCCATGTATGGCGCTTTCGGGGTCATCCACATGCCGACGCACGAGACCTGCCACCAGTTCGTCTTCAAAAGCGGCGAGCTCCGCAGCAGACGCCACTTGTCCAGCAGTTTTCACCCCATGTGCCAGCTGCAGGCAGAGCGACCATTCGTCCGGCCGATCATTGGAGGGCAATACCGGGGGGGTGTACCTCGCGACGTTTTTCCACCCGTAAGTACCGAGATAGTGTTCGTAATGCCCTTCTTCAAAGGGTGACGTTCCGGGCAGAAGAACGTGAGCAAGCTCAGCGGTTTCGGTTTCGAAGATGTCGACCGCGACAATGCACTCCAGGCTCGAAAGCGCCTTGCGCAGGCGTTCACTGTCTGGGTTGGAAAGAACCGGATTGCCGGCGAAATAAACCAGCGCACGGATCTGGCCTTCACCGGGCGTCTCGATCTTTTCCACGAGACAGGCCACCGGCAACTGACCACCGACTTCAGGGCGACCCGAGACACGACTGCGCCAGCGACCGTATTCAAGCTCATGACGGAGCGGTGAACGTGGCTGCGTAAACGGTTGTTCACCAAACATCGCGCCACCCGTCGTATCCAGTGCGCCGAGCTGAAGGTTGAGAACTTCGACGAGAAAACTGGTGAGTGTTCCGAACGCCTGCAAGGTGGTGCCGATGCGCCCGTAGATTACCGGGTGTTTCGCTTCCGCCAGACGTGTGGCCAGGTCTTCGATCACTTGTGCACGCACACCACAGTGCACTGCGGCTTCGTGCATATCGGCTGCGCTGATCGCGCGGAACAGTTCATCGGTGCCACGTACACGATACCGGGAAGGGACCCTTAGCCCTCTTTCCGAAAGCCGATTGATCAGGGCCATGAGCAACCACGCATCGGTGCCTGGACGAATCGCAAGATGGGCATCGGCGAGTCGCGCCGTCTCGGTTCTGCGCGGATCAACCACGATCAGCGAACCGCCACGCGCATGCAGATCCCGCACCTTCTCGCGAAATTTCGGCACCATCCACAGGCTGCCGTTGGAAACTGCCGGATTGGCGCCGAGCATCAGAAGGCAGTCGGTGTGCAGGATGTCCGGAACGGGAATCGCCATGTCATTGCCGAACATCAATTCCGCAGCGAGATTTTTAGGCAGCTGGTCCACACTGACCGCGCTATAGAGATTGCGTGAAGCCAATGTGCCGGCGACGATGCCGAGCCCCATGGACAGGCCAACGTTGTGCGCCGTGGGATTCCCGATATAAGTGGCTACAGCATCCGCACCATAACGCGAGCGGATGTCCGCCAAACGCCGACCCGCTTTGGTAAAAGCTTCATCCCAGGACACCACCCGACGTCCGCTTGCATCCCGAACCAATGGCTCGCGAACCCGCCGTGGGTCCTCATGTAGTCCGGCCAGCGCAACACCTTTTGGACAGAGGTGCCCTTCGCTGAACCGGTCGTCATGATTGCCGCGGATATGCACCACCTGCGTGCCGTCGAGGGTGACTTTGAGCCCACATCCAGCTTCGCAGATGGGACAGATACGATAGGCAGTGGTCGTGCTTGTTGTGTTCATCTCGGTTTCTCATCGGGGCCTTGCCACCGTGCGTTCGAATGGTGCGGCGCGCCGTCAGACTTCGCAATCGATTGTAAGCCGGTGTGCCACTGGGCCCGGACCCAGCGTACAGTGCCGCCCACCGAAGCATCTTCCCCTCAGCGCCATGCCACACATCCTCATCGTCGAAGATGAAGCCACCATCGCCGACACGCTGGTGTTTGCCCTTAACGCCGACGGCCATACCACCCACTGGACCCTGCTCGGTCGTGATGCGCTCGACTACGTCAGCAAAAACACCGTCGACCTGATCGTGCTCGACGTCGGACTTCCCGATCAAAACGGCTTTGAAGTCTGCAAGACATTGCGACGAACCTCCGAGATACCCGTGCTCTTCCTGACTGCGCGAGCCGCAGAAATCGATCGCATCGTCGGCCTCGAAATCGGTGCGGATGACTATGTCGTGAAACCGTTCAGTCCACGTGAAGTGGCCGCACGGGTGCGGAACATTCTGAAACGCTCGGGTAGTCTCCGCCCCCAGATTCCACCTGCAGAATCCGAGTTTGTGATCGATGCCGACCGCGCGCTCATTCAATACCAAGGCACGCCGCTCAACCTGACACCTCATGAGTACCACATCCTGGCCTGCCTCGTGCGGCGCCCAAGCCAAGTGTTCTCGCGTGATCAATTGCTCGACGCTGCGGGCATCAGCACCGGTGCCGGATATGCGCGTAACATCGACACCCACGTGAAGGACCTACGGGCAAAACTGGGCACCACCCATGCAGAAGCGGATCCGATCCGCACACACCGGGGTTTCGGCTACAGCTACCAGCCTGGCGCTTAAATTCATGCCGCTCTCACTGACCCTGCGCATCTTCATTGTCTACGGTGTCTTTGTGGCGCTGACGGCGTGGTTCGTGCTTCGGCTTGTTAACGACCAGATCAAGCCTGCCGTGCGCCAGTCCACGGAAGAAACGCTGGTAGGCACGGCAAACCTGCTCGCCGTACTGGTGGGCACCGAAGCTCGCAGTGGCGCCTTACCGGCGGCTGAACTGGCGTCCATTCTCGCGCGCTACAACCAGCGCCATCCGGATGCGCAGATCTGGGGCATGACCAAGGATGTAGTAAGCCACCGGATCTACATCACCGATCACCGCGGCGTCGTCCTGTTCGATTCGGCGGGTCACGCCGTCGGTGAGGACTACTCGAAGTGGAACGATGTCTATCTCACGCTTCAAGGCCGTTATGGAGCACGTTCGTCACCGGAAGATCCGAAGGACCCGGACTCCTCGGTGATGTATGTGGCCGCGCCGATTCGTGATGGCAACACCATCATCGGCGTCCTGACCGTCGCCAAACCCAATCGCACATTACAACCCTACATCGAACGCTCTCAGCGCGAGCTTGCGCTCTACGGTGGCGCTTTGCTGATTCTCGGTGTGGTGTTTGCCGCGGTGTTATCGTGACGTTTTGGGCGATCACTTGGGCTCATGACGCACTACGCGCAAGCCGTCAGTCGTGGCGAACGAGCGACCATTCCCCAACCTGCAGCACCGGATTTGCGACATCTCGCGGATGCGCTCGAAAACATGCGGGTGCAGCTGGAAGGCAAAGCCTACGTTGAGCGTTATGTTGAAACCCTCACGCATGAGCTCAAGTCCCCCCTCGCCGCGATTCGTGGTGCCGCGGAACTCTTGCACGGTGAAATGTCAGCCGATGATCGATCCCGTTTTCTGCGTAACATCGAAACCCAGACGGAAAGGTTGCAGGACCTGTCTGAACGATTGCTCGGTCTGGCCATAGTTGAACAACAGCAGTCCCCGGTTGCAGTGGAGAACATCAACCTGGACGGGCTGGTGAGTGAACTCGTTAGCGCCGTGCAACCGCGACTGATTGCGGCCGGAATCACCTGTGACCTCAACGTGCCCTCAGGGATTTCCGTTCGTGGCGAACGATTTCTGCTCCGCCAGGCGATTCAGAACCTGCCCGACAATGCGATTCGTTGGACATCGCACAGCGGGACCATCAACGCAACGGCCGAAAACCGAAGCGGCGAGTGCTTGATTCGCATCAGCAATACCGGCCCGCAGATTCCGGACTATGCCCTGCCACGTCTCACCGAACGCTTCTATGCCCTGCCTGATCCGGTGACTGGCCGAAAGAGCACGGGACTTGGACTCAACTTCGTGCTTGAAGTGGCTGGCCTGCATCATGGTCATTTCACCATCGAGAACTCGGGTGATGGTGTGATCGCGGCACTGCGGCTGCCACTCGATTCCCACACAAAGGCCACAGAAGCTGCACCAGACCCACACCGCTGAAGCGCACCGTGCACGGGATAACTTCATTCGGTGACTCCCATGCAAAAACAGCTCCTCTTCCGTGGCCTCGCCGTTGGCGCGCTGATCATCATCCTGCTCATTGGGTTGTCATCCGTTCAAGGCATCGTTTATGAGCCCCAAGCACGTAGCTTCGAGGTACAACAAGACATCGCACGGAGTGCCGCTGGCGCCCAAGCGGTAACAGGCCCTGTGCTCTTCATCCCGTATCAACGCACAGAACAACTGCAGTGGACGGATGCAGCCACGCAAGAGAAGAAGTCTTCGATCAACGTCCACAAGGGCGTGTTGCACTTCCTTCCCGACACCTTAAACATCAGCAGCACCCTCAAAACCGAGGTGCGAAGGCGCGGGATCTTCGCCGCCAACACTTTTCGCACGAAACTCGAGATCGAAGGCAGCTTGAGGCTACCCGCTCACTTCAATGTGGCAGGAAGCGTAGACGAGTACGATTTTGGCGACGCCTCACTGGCCATCGGCATCGCCGATATCCGCGGTATCGTTGGCAGCCTGTCTCTCACGATTGACGGGAAGAAGAAGATACTCGAACCGGGAACCGGATCATCGGTACTCGGTACCGGCATTCACGCACCCCTGGACATTGCCAACTCCGCCGAAGACCGCGTACTGCCGTTCCGCCTCATGCTCGAATTGCTCGGCAGCGAAGCACTGCGTTTCACACCTGTCGGCAAAACCACCGAAGTCACGATGAATGCGGACTGGCCGCACCCGAGCTTCACGGGTGAGTTCCTGCCTCTGGAACGCAACGTTTCGGATCAAGGATTCAACGCCACCTGGAAAACTACCTTCATGGCAACCAATCTCAACGCCCTCTTGGACAGCTGCACACGTTCAGCAACCGACTGCGAAACGATAACGACACGGAACTTCGGTATCAGTTTGATCGACCCGGTAAATCACTACGCGCTCAATGAACGCTCGACGAAATATGGGCTACTCTTCATTGTCCTCACGTTCACAGGCTTCTTTTTGTTTGAAGTTTTGAAGGCCGTGCGCGTGCATCCGGTGCAATACGCCTTCGTAGGCGCGGGATTGGTGGTGTTTTATCTTCTGCTGTTGTCGCTCTCCGAACACATTGGCTTCGAATCGGCGTATCTGGTGTCGAGCATCGCCTGTATCAGCCTGATCGGCGCCTACGTGCGCAGTGTGCTCGGAAGCCTTGGACGGGCGCTGACGCTGGTTGCAGGATTGATCGCCTTGTATGCAACCTTGTACACGGTGCTGAATACAGAGGACTACGCCCTGCTCATGGGCTCTGCGCTGCTCTTCGGCGTGCTCGCACTGGCGATGGTGCTCACGCGGAAAGTCGACTGGTTCGCCCCCACAAAGCTGCCGGAGGTGGCCTCGTGAGACGCGGTTATCTCAGCCCTGCGCGAAGTCGTAACAGAAGGTCCCGATACCATGCTTGAACGCCCTGACGTTGGTGATGACACGATCATTCGGGCATTGGAAATTGCCTACCCGATCAACATCCGTGAGCTTCACTTTCTGCCAATAGGACTCGACCCTGCCGCCTCCGTTTTCAGGGTTGAACTCGCCGATGATCGCGCAGTGCTGCTCAAGCTGAAGACCCGGTCGTTTACGCCGGCGAGCCTGAAAGTGCCCTTCTTGTTGCATGCACAAGGACTGCACAACGTGGTCGCTCCATCGCAAACACACGAAAAAGAACTCTCGTTGTCCATAGGGTCTCAGCGCTTTGCAGCGCTGTATCCCTGGATCGAAGGTCAAACTGCCTTCGAAGAGGGGCTTGATGAAGGGCAATCGAGTCAGCTCGGAGAATGGCTTCACCGGATGCACGCCACGCATCTACCTGAGGAGATCATTCACCTCACGACCGGAGAGACATTTCGATCACCCCATGCGGAACCTCTGAGAACCCTAAGCCGTTCAATCGCGGCGCAAGGCTGTGGTGGCACCGCGGCACACAAGGAGCTGGTCAAGTTCTGGAATCGTAAAGCCACACAGATCGTCGACCTGCTGGTTCGCTGCGAAGAAATCGGTTGGATCGCGCAAGCGCAGAATGCCCCTCAAACCCTCTGTCATGCTGACATTCACCTCGATAACGTGCTGGTCGACACCGCAGGTGAATTGCAAGTCATTGATTGGGATGAAGTCTGTCGGGCGCCCATCTAGCGGGACCTGATGTTTCTGCTGCGAGGTGGTGTCTTTCCGTCCTATGAATCCCAACTCGATGAAATAGCGTTTCAGCGTGGATACGGAGCAGTACAACAGAACCCGTGGTTGATCGCCTGGTATCGTTACACCTGGGTCATCCAGGAGCTCACAGAATTCGGTCGTCAGATCATCGAAGCAGAAGATCCGAGATCTGAAACCGCCGTCGATGGCCTCAGACGATTTCAGGCGCTCTTTGATGCGGGGGACGTGATCGATCTCGCGAAGCGGAGCGATCCGTCCCTCTGATGCATCTGAAGAATTGGGGTTATGCAGCCACCCAATTGCCGTGGAACCCCATCGGCACACGCGCGGGAACCATCGCTGTGGCGACCGGACCTGCCTCCACATCATCGGCGCGCAGTACAAAGAACTCGCTCTTCTGGGTATTGCCGTTGAAGCCGAGCACCATCAGGTAGCCGTCGTTTTCCGCCTTTGAATTTGTGGAAGGTGCGAACACCGCTTCACCGAGCAGATAACCCTCACCCGGCGTCCACGTTCGTCGCTTGTTACCGTTGTGGGTATCGTAGTGCACCACATGCGTAAAGCCGCCCAGACGATTCGACGGTGAGCCCACCGCATAACCATGCCGGTAGGCATGGGTCGAGAGGCGATCATCCGTGCGTGGGAATTCGCAGGCGAAGTCGTCGAACTGCTCTTCCTTGATGGAGCTCTTATTGTCAGAGAGGTCCACCGTCCACCGACGGAACGTGGGGGCTGTCCCTTCACTGTTATCGGCCATCTTACCGTCGAGCTTGGGTGCGAACTGGGTGGCGTTGGAGCCGGTCACATCGGCATGTAGCTTAGAACCATCGGTCCAGGCATTCATCATGTGGAACATGAACTTGGCGTCGGTGCTGAACCAGCGAACGTCTTGCGCTGTTCCATTGCGGGGAATGACGCCAAAGTGTGTTCCCTTCTCGGGTTCCCACGCCATCATAGGACCACCGGTCATCACCCGTTCAAGGCTCGTGGTCACGGGGAAGATTGGGAAAATCGCATGGGTTTCGGTGACGAAGAAGTCGTGCACCATCGCCGAATAAGGTGCGTCGAAAAATTCGTTGCGGATCAGCTTGCCGTCTTTGTCGGCGACGTTGTACCGCAGCGTCTTACTACCGGGACCACCGGCAGAATAGCCGAAGAAAATCATCTCGCCGGTCTTGGCGTCAATCTTCGGATGCGCAGTGATCGGCCCTTTGATCTGACCATCGAAGTCCACCGTCTTACGCGTAGCCAAGGACTTGTGTTCAAGCTCCACAGCGAGCGCACCTTCCATGAGCGCCAGAAGCCGGCCGTTGTGGTCAACGATGTTGGTATTGGCGGTGTTATACTCCTCGCTGATCACGGAGGGGTCGGAGAACATCGGGTTACCAAACACCCCGTAGAGACGCCGACCCGCAGCGCGTTCCAACTCAAATTTGCGCGTGCGCACCCAACGATTGCGCCAGGAAATCCGCCCGCCTTCGATATTGAAGCAGTGGATCATCCCGTCGCCGTCGAACCAGTGATAACTGTCGCCTTCCCGCGGTCCATGCAGCGGATCCGGGCCATTGCGGTAGTACGTACCGGCGAGGTCTTTCGGTAACTCGCCGTGCACAATCAAATCAGGCGCGTCGCACTCCATGCCGAGAGGTGCATAGGGGCCTTGAAGAAAGGGGTCATTGGGCATGGGTAGGGTCATGAATATTTACCTCGAGTAACTTACAGCGAAGATTGTACTAGCAGACGCCGAAATTACGAAGGGTGATCTTCCAAAGTCTCCGTAACCATCGCGCGTGCCTCAGCCACGATGACATCCAGATGTTGCTGATCCTTGAAGCTCTCGGCGTAAATTTTGTAGATGTTTTCGGTCCCAGAGGGTCTCGCCGCGAACCAACCATTAGACGTGTTGACCTTGAGCCCACCGATCGAGGCATCGTTGCCGGGTGCCTGAGTCAAACGTGCGGTGATGGCATCACCCGCCAACGTCGTTGCCTTGACGGACTCAGGTGAGAGCTTACCCAGTCTGGACTTCTCTTCCGGCGTCGCAGGTGTATCGATGCGGGCGTAAACCGGCGCACCAAATTTGTCGGTCAGCGCTCGATAACGTTCCCCTGGATCGCGACCGGTTACCGCCGACATTTCTGCGGCGAGCAAGTTTAGGATGAGACCATCTTTGTCGGTGGACCAAACTTTGCCATCGAGCCGCAGGAAACTCGCGCCTGCACTCTCTTCACCCCCAAAACAAACCGAGCCATCGTAGGGGCCCGGCGTGAACCATTTGAAGCCCACAGGAACTTCGAGAAGTTTACGACCGAGACTCGCGACCACACGGTCAATCAACGCGCTCGACACGAGTGTCTTGCCGATGGCTGCCGTCGATGACCACGCGGTGCGGGAGCTGATCAAATACTCAATGGCGACTGCAAGATAGTGATTGGGGTTTAACAAGCCCACGGACGGGGTAACGATGCCGTGCCGGTCCGCATCGGGGTCGTTGGCAAAAGCGACATCGAAACGGTCTTTGAGTCGCACGAGACCCGCCATGGCATCCGGGCTTGAGCAATCCATACGAATGCGCCCGTCGTGATCGAGGGTCATAAACCCGAAACGAGGATCCACCACCGGATTCACGAGCTCGATGTTAATACCGTACTTTTCGCTGATCGGTGCCCAATAGTGCACGCCTGAACCACCCAGGGGATCAACGCCGAGTTTTAGCCCTGATGCACGAATCGCCGCAAAGTTGATCACCGCACCTAGATCATCCACATAGGGTGAAATCAAGTCGCGCGCATGGGTCGTTTCTGTCAACAGCGCGACTTCATACGGCAGACGCATCACCTCCCGATTGCCATGCTCAAGAAGCACGTTGGCTCGATCCTGAATCCAGCGTGTGATTTCGGTATCAGCCGGACCGCCGTTCGGCGGG
>SXGR01339463.1_pt1 | contig 70804 bp, 63 predicted proteins | sample 3174711 | NCBI WGS metagenome assembly SXGR01 (sample SAMN11356860, study PRJNA531348) | freshwater metagenome | isolation source: freshwater sample F1-60 | place: China: Fuxian Lake, Yuxi | collected 2017-12-25 | reverse complement strand
TCATCGAGGACGAGAATGAGGTCTGCCTCTTGAATTGTGGAGAGTCGATGCGCGATGACGAAGCTCGTCCGCCCAGGAAAAATATCCCTCAACGCCGATTGAATGAACCGCTCACTCTCGGTGTCGAGGCTGCTCGTCGCCTCGTCAAGAATGAGAATGCGGGGATCGGCGAGCACCGCTCGAGCGAGCGCGAGCCGCTGCCGCTCGCCCCCACTGAGTCGCACACCGCGTTCGCCGATCCGTGTTGCGTAGCCCTGCTCGCACCGCTCGATAAAAATATCCGCCCGCGCCACGCGCGCGGCCTCCTTGACCTCCTGCATCGTCGCGTTCGGTCGCGCGTAGGCGATGTTCTCCGCAAGCGAGCCGTCGAACAGGAACACATCCTGTTCCACAATGCCAAGCAGACTTCGAAACTCTTCGAGTCGAAGGTCGCGCAGGCAAACGCCGTCGAGCGAGATACTCCCTTCGAGCGGATCGTAAAAGCGCGCGACAAGATTCGTCAGCGTCGTCTTCCCGGCGCCGCTGGGTCCCACCAAGGCGACAACCGATCCCTTCTGCGCCTGGAACGAGATTTCCGAGAGCACGCGCCGCTCACTGTTGGGATAAGAGAAACTGACGCGGTCGAAGTGGACCTCGCCCCGAACGAGTTCCCGCCGAATCGGGAGCGACCCTCGCGCGCCGTGGAGTTCCTCTGGTTCTTCGAGAAGATCGAGCGTCCGATCAAGACTCGCCAATTGCGTCTGCAAGTTTGTCGCCGTGTTCGCGAGAACTTCGAGTGGGCCCAGAAGCATGGTGACATAAGTCAGAAACATCACCAGGTCGCCGGCCGTCAAGACGCCTGCAACCACCTGCGTTCCTCCGTACCAGAGCAGCGCAACCGTCGCGATCGGAACGAACAGTTCCCAGGAGATTTCGATCCCTCTTGACCACCACCAAACAAACATCTCCGTGCGCGCTTGCAGGCCGGTGTTGCGCACAAACCGATTTCCCTCCGCTGTCTCACGCGCGAAGCCGCGGACAATCCGAATCCCGCCAAAACTCTCGGCCGCGTGACCGTCAGTTTCATCGCGAATCTTCTTGAGGTCACGGTAGATCGGGCGAATGCGTCCAATCCAAGTTCGATGGCTATACCACACCATCGGCAGCAACAGCAACGCGCCCACGAGGAGCCGCCAATCGGTGTAGGCGAGAATCGTGACGCAGCCCAGCAACTGAACGGCCGCACGAAATGGGTTGTAGAGGAGTCCGAAGACCAACTCGCCCGCCGCTCCCGCATCCTCGCGCAAGAGGCTCGCAACCCCACCCGCTCGAAGTTGCTGCACGCGCGGCAAAGGAAGTCGAATCGCTCGCTCGAATGCCGCATGACGCACGCGAATCTGCAAGCGCTTCGCTAACTGCGTCGCGCGATGCCGACCAATGAGGCCCACCGCAACCTTCGACATGACCACCGCGAGGGTGATGCCCGCGAGCACCGCCAACAGTTGCGGTGGCGAGAGCGCACCTTCCACAAACCACGCGCCGGCGTCCAAGAGCCACCGCGGTGCCGGTGCGCTCCCAAACACACTGTCAATCGCGATTTTCACCGACGCCGGAGGCGCGAGCCCCATCAGCGTCGACAGCGCGAGCGTAGAGAAGCAGAGAACCAGTGTCTTCCGTTCCGTCCGCAACAGTTGAAAGTACGCGCGCACGAGTTGACCGAACGAGCGAGTCCGCGCGGATGCAGCCTGCACGCCAATGGTGTCCTTCGGGCGCGCGCCGATCGGGCGACTCGCAAGCTCGGTGCGATACCGTTCGAATCGTTGACGACTCGTCGATGCCGACTTGCTCACGACGCACGACTCCCTTCCGATTGGATCGGCAGGCTCACGCCCACGAACTTTCGCTTTCGAATCTCCTCGTTGCCGAGTTGCCCACACGCCGCCATTTGCGAGCGACCCTTCGTTCCGCGCCGTTTCGTGAACTGCCCCTGTGCAATCGCGCGAGCCATGAACGCGAGCACCGATGCTTCCGTCGGCGCTCCCCACGGGGAGTTGCGCCGAGGGTTGTAGGGAATGACATTCAAGGAGCAACGAATACCCCGGAGGTACGCGCAAACTTCATCGCAATGCTCTGGGGCGTCGTTGACGCCTGGGATCAACACATACTCAATGCACATCGCACCGCGCCCGTACTTGGGGAACGCGACGATCGCATCCCGCAGGGCAGCCATGCTCCACGCACGATTGACCGGCATGATCGACGCGCGAATCGCGTCGTTGGGTGCATTCAAACTCACCGCAAGATTCAGCTTGTGAAATCCGTGGCGGTCCACCAATGCACCGATTCGCGCGATACCCGCAGGGTTTCCCACCGTGGAGATCGTGATGTTGGTTGCCGGAACATGCGCACCGTCATGACCCGCGAAGATCTCGACCGCGGCGAGGACGGCGTCAAGGTTGTCCGTCGGTTCGCCCATGCCCATGAAAACGATGTTCTTCGGGCGCACGCCGATGCGGTGTGTGGAGACCCACCACTGCATCACGATCTGCTCCGCGGTGAGACTCTTCATCAGGCCCATCTGCGCGGTCTCACAGAATGTGCAACCCATCGCGCAGCCGACCTGACTCGACACACACAGCGTGGTGGTGACGCGATCGCCACGAATCATAGGAATGATGACGGATTCGGTCTCGAGTCCATCTTCGTGTTGCAGCACGAACTTGATTGTCTCGATTGCGCCGTGCCCCTCCCGATCTTCAAGCGTCTCGCGCGATTCGCGAACCACGGGATGGACCGCGAAGGGCGCGAACGCGGGCATCAGCCCTTCCCGAAACAGCGCGCGATAGGCCAACAACGCATGATGCGGAGTCGGGCGCGTCCCCTTGGGCAATCGTGCACACGACGCAACAAAGTTCTCGCGCGTGCATCCAAGCGGATGAGGAAAAACAAAAGATTCGCTCGAAAGCACGGGCTCCACCCTTCGAGTGTAACCCCTACACTTTCGGCAGAGATTTCACCGCCATGCACATGAAGCAATCCGATCATCCGCACGGTCCGCCCATCGTGAGCGTGACATTTGAACTCGAAGACGCCGCCGCGCTCACGGGTACTTCACAATCGCAATGGACCTGCATGGGCGGCGAAGGCGAGTCGCTGCTCGAACTCGCTCTTGAGCATGGCATCAACATCGAACATGCATGCGGCGGCGTGTGCGCCTGCTCCACCTGCCATGTGTACATCGAACGAGGCATGGATCAGATCAAGGAAGCAACCGAAGCCGAAGAAGATCGAGTGGAGGAAGCGCCTGCAATTCAGCGGAATTCTCGACTCGCCTGCCAATGCGAGATCAAGGGGACGCAGCCAATCGTCGTCCGGGTCCCTTCGTGGAACCGCAACGCGGTCAAAGAAGTCCCGCATTAGCTTGAGCGCTCGTGCAAGATTCTGACCCGCTGCGGGTCAAATCGTTGCACTCGCTCTGGACTGCGCTGGGGCGAGTGAATCGCCACCAGCGCAGAGTACGCACAGTGCGTCGCGCGTGCTTGAGCGCTCGTGCAAGATTCTGACCCGCTGCGGGTCAAATCGTTGCACTCGCTCTGGACTGCGCTGGGGCGAGTGAATCGCCACCAGCGGAGATCTCGCTCGGTGCGTCGGAGTGCGTCACCAAATGCAACGCGTCCGATTTGCGCCGATCGCGATTCATTCGCGGCGGCGCAGTCGAAAGCGAGCGAGGGAATCTGCTGCTTGGAGCAGATTCCAAGTCGCGAGCGCTCAAGAATCGCGAGCGAGGGAATCTGCTGCTTGGAGCAGATTCCAAGTCGCGAGCGCTCAAGAAGCGCGAGCGAGGAATCTGCGGCTTGGCGCAGATTCCAAGTCGCGAGCGCTATAGGGACGCGCGCTTGGGTCGAAGCAAGGCGTACGCGATGCTTGTCCCCACGAGGACAAGTCCGGCAGCGAAGAGCAAAAGCACGCGCACGATCGCTGAGATCTGCGCGAGATCGACAACGACAAGTCGCAATGCCAACAGCGCGAGAAGCAGAAGTCCAATCCAACGCGCACCCGCCACGCTCCGACGAAATCCCCAGTAAAGGCAGCCGATGGCAAAGACGCCGAGCACACTCACAAGAAGAGTCGCGCGCATCGGCCCATCGGAGATCGAGCCAAGCCAGACGATGCACCCTCCGATGAGCGCTGCGAGGGCGAACGCGTGAAGCGCGCCCTTCGTTCTCGTCGGGACCAAGGGCGTCGCACCGAGTTGACGCAAGACCAGTTGTCCCGCGAAGAGCGCGACCGCTGGCGTACACGCGGCGTAAATCCACGGGTTCCCGATTCCCCACGGCCTGTTGGCAGGCGAGAACAGCGCGAACATCGCCGCCGTCAGGATGATCCACGCCGGAAGAGCCGCAGCGAAGATTGCTGCGCGCCCGAGTGCGAGCGACCGGCGTTGGTACGCGATCGTGGAAATCGCGAGGCTACACGCGGACAGGATCCATGTGATGCGTGCGAAGATCTCGTCGCCTGGGGCGCTCGCTTGATAGACGCGAACGAGCAGGACGCAGGTGCACAGTGCGCTCACTTCAAGCGCCAACGCTGCATCAAACCACCCCTTCGCCTTCTCCCACAATGCCGCTCGGAGACTCCACAGCGCGCAGTGAGGGGCTGCAAGGAAGACGGCCTGCAACAGCCACAATGCATTTCGATCCGTGGTCGCCGCAATCCACAGCAACGCGACCCAGACGCAAAGCAGCCCGAAGCACGCATACGCAAACGCGAGGAGATGCCACCCCGTATCGGCAAATCGTGGCGAACGCGTTCGCGCGACAACCAGCGCCACCGCGATCAACGAAAACACAAGGGATGCCGGAAATGGTCCGAGGAAACAGAGAATGACCGAGACGCTCAGCAGGGTTGCGAACCCAGCGATTGTCAGCGCCAACACGCGTGGCCAGATGCCGCAAACGAGTGGCAGGAAGAGCAACACCGTGACCATCAAGGGCGCGAGGAAGTCAGAGGAGTAACGAACGGCGAGTAAGTCCCCCATGTCCCGCGAGAGTGAGAGGTCCAGAGGTGCCCAGACCGACGGGCGGATCGTTGCGGTCACCGCCGTCAGCAACTGCCACATGCCACCGAAAAATGCAACGACGGTGGCGAGCACGCACGCGGGCACCAGCGCGAGGCGCCCGAGGCGCGCTGTCGAAAATGCGAGTAACGCCGCAGCGCCGCCCGCGCCAACCACGACACCCGCGCCGTCGAGAAACACTCCGAGCGCGGCAAGGACCGCGAAGGGTGCGCACCCGATCGCGACACTGCTCAATGTCCGGCAGGCGACCGCGACTTCATCGCGGAGGGTGTCCGACGCGTCGGGTGCGATTTCGTCTGCATCGCCTGGTTCACCGATTGCACGCAACTGAATTCCCGCGATCGAGAGTCCTCCACCCATCAGGAGCGGGAGGTACGCGAGTGGATCACTCAGACTCGAGCCACCACCCGTCGCAACCACGCAGCCGACTAACGCGGTTGCGCTCGCCGCCGCGAGGGTGATTGCATTGTCCTTCGCGTGCCTTCCTCGCAGAGCTTCGAAGATGCAACTTCCCGCGAGGATGCCCCACCACACGAGGGGAAAGAGCGCTCGCTCCACGGGCCCGGCGTTGGACAACACCCCCCACGCGATCGAGAGAGGAACGCCGCCGAGGAGCGCGAAGTTCCGAACACGAACGAAGTTCATCCCGCCAAGGGAAGTCAATCCCGTCGCGAGTAGAAGCACGGCGGTCAACTCGATTCCGCTCAGAATCGACCCTTCGGAGAAACCATTTCCCGCGGGGAGCGCGAGTCCACCCAGCAGCGAGAGCACGCCAACCGTTGCAGACTTGCTGCGAACGGCGCATCCCGCTCCGACAAGTCCAGCGCCAGCGACGAGGAGTGCAGCCACCGGCGCGTCAAACAACCGAAGCATGAATACGCCGCCAAACACCGAGGCGAACAGCGCGACGATGCCAATGCCATAAAGTCCGCGCGACGCGTCCATGCTGTAGCGAACTCGCACCCGCTCGGCGGCGACGAGAAAGATGGCGGCGACAGCGAGACTAGCCGCAAACTTCGCTTCTGGCCCGAGTCGACCGAAGAGGCCGGTGTCAATCGCGTATTTTATGAAGTAGGCAATCGCGCCGAGCACCGCGAGCGCGCCGGCGACTGCCGCGAGTTTTACGCCGACGAATCGTTCCACTTCGCTCGGGAGCGGAGTGGACGAAGTCTCGGGCACGAAGATTGGTGGAATCTTTGGAGGCGGAACAACGATCGGCGGAGGAAGAATCCCGTGCAAAGGCGCATGCGCACTCGCCGGATCTTTCGGAATCGCAATGCCATGCGCATCGAGCAGCGACTCAAGTTCGTGGATGCGCCGCCGGAGGAACGCGGTTGCATCAGGAGTCGAGGAAGTACTCGAGGGAGACGCTTCAGGATGATCGTCATGCATTGACGGTCCCTTTCGTTGTCACGCACAGTCACAGTCGCGTGCGGATCGCCCACAGATCAGGAAAGAGTGGATTGAAGAGAGTCGAGCGCAGGTAGGCCGCCCCAGGACTTCCACCAGTCCCCTGCTTGAATCCGATCGTGCGCTCCACCATCTTCACATGGCGATAGCGCCACTCCTGCACACCTTCATCGAGGTCGACGAGCAATTCGCAGATCGAACGCTCCGCGGGGTGTGATCGATAGAGCAGGAGCAGTAACTCTTGCATGAGCGGCCACTCTTGCGGGGGTTGCGTCACATCACGAGTGAGCAGTTCAGGCGGCACCGCGTGACCGCGAACCGCAAGAAACTTCGCAAACGCGTCGTAGAGCGTAGGCTCGGCGAACCGCTTGAGAATGATGGCGCGTTCGGGCGAGCCTTCGGGATTGTGTGCGAGCACGCGAGGGTTTTTGTTGCCGAGCAGAAACTCAAACTCGCGAAACTGCGCGCTCTGAAATCCGCTCGAACTCGCGAGGAAACTGCGGAAGCTCAAGAACGAAACGGGCGTCATCGTCTCCAACACATCGATCTGCTGCACCATTGTCTTCAAGATCGTGAGCATGCGCTTGAGCGTGGAGGCCGCTTGCACCGCGTCTCCCGTCTCGAGCGACCGCGCGGCAAATCGACCTTCGTGTAACTGCTGCTTGAACCAGAGTTCGTAGACCTGATGGATGATGATGAAGAGCATCTCATCATGCTCGGGCACGCCGCACGCATCTTTCGAAGCGGGAACTTGCAGCGCGAGCAGTTCAGGAACTTTGAGATAAGAGCCGTAGGTCACTTCCATAGGATCGCTTGCTTCCTCGTTACTGTGCCGCGCCACCAGAGGCTCGCTGGACCGTGAGCCGTCCGTTGCGGAGATCCCAGACGACGCTTTCCGCGCGAATGGGCGTTGGAGACTCGGGCGTGAGAATGCTGACCACGCGTCCGTCTCGTGCGCGCAATCGCGCAACGCCGGTCTCGACGGAGTAGTCAAACTCTTCGCACTCAATGTCGTACTGCGGCGTACGCACGAAGACCTGACCGCTCGCTTTGAGCGAGATCAGTTGCGCGGGACCACCAAGGTCAACACCTTGTTCGCCGCTGGCGTGTTGGTCGGATGCATCCGTGGGCGGACGATGAAGCACGGCTTCGAGTGCACTCGATCGCAGAGAAAGCGTGTCGTGCGGCGCAAGGCCCGCGTGGAGCACTTCCACACCATCGTCCATGGAGACGAGGAATCGATCATCGAACTGGTGTCGAATCTCCATTCGCTTCGCCCAACGAAAACGCGTTGTCCCGTCTGCTCCAAGCGCGATGCCGTTCGTCGCAGGCGCAACGACGGGCTCCGTCTTCGATCGGGCGGGAATATTGACCAACAGCGTCCCGTCTCCAACGACGAGACCCTCTCGCGTTCGAATGTCGTACTCGATGTGCTGCCCAGTGACGCGGAAGACACGAGGATCACCAGAATGCGCCGCGTCGTTCCACACGCGACTCTCCATGCGAGCCGTTCCCTTGGCAACGACATGCTCGACCTCGCGGTCGCCTGACTGCAGCCCATCCTTCGCTCCGGCACGCGGCTCATGACGCGAACGAAGTTCAAGCAGGAGCGCATCTGCGTCCATTGCATCGGATCGCTCCGCGCTCGGCTTCGACCGCACATTGACGCCACCCCGCAATTCAAGTTCCGCCTTCGATGGGTCGCTTTCCGTGTACTGCAAGGAGTCCGCCCATCGCGCCTCCATCGCAGGCTTGCCGTCCGCCAGCGGTCGCGGCGCGCGTCCCGCAGTTGCGGTGATCGGTTCTTTGAAAGCGCGAAACCGACCAGGTCCCTCGCTGCGCGCAGTTCGAGTCGCGTCGTCGAATCGCACTTCCTTCAATCCGTCGGCGATCACCGTTCCTCGAACAAAGGCAACATCGCCTCCTGCAAGTCGAAGTGTGCGCAGAGCGGCATTGCCTTCGAGGACATCGGCGTAGACGCGCGCACCCTCCTTCAGGAGCACCTCGACCCCTTGGTTCGCCGCAAACGCCGTGACCTCCACCTCGCCCATCTCCGCTCCGAACGAGTCTGTCGTGGAAGGCACGCTTGATTCCACCGGCGGACGCAGCGTCTTTTCGGCGAACGAAACATCGAGTGATTCCGCCCAAATTGTTTGGCGCGCGTCGGTCGCTTCAACTCCGCCAAGCGCATAGAGTCGCGTCGGGATTGCGCTGCCGTCCTTCGATTGCGCGAGATAGAGCTCCACACGGCGGCTCGTCAGGCCACCGCCACCGAGGCGCTTCACCACCGTGCCTTCATCGGCGACGATCGATTCGATTTGCTCCTCGCGTGCGGCATCGAAGCGGACATCGAGAATCCCCGAATCGAGCGCAAACTCCTGGCCGGTGACCGCAACTCCTCCGACGAACTTCGCGCCGGACAGACGCGGCTCTTCCGCAGAGCCAGCGAACGAGAGGTCCACCCCACCGGTCCACTGAATCTCCAATTGCTGCGCTGCGTGATCAAACGCCGTGGACGCGCGAAGTGGCGGCTCGCCAGTCGCGGACTGCACCAAGAGAGCCGACGATGGGTCGGTGGACGCAATCATGCAGAGCAGTGCGGGCGCTTGAGACAACCATTGAAACGCAGCGTGCATGGCGGGATCATTCGTCACGGGGAGTGCGTGCGCAGCGGGCGTTCTGCCCGATGAAGCGGTTCGCGCGAAGCGCAATCGACCGGGTCCTTCGAGCCGTCCAATCTTGGACTGCTGACTCATCCAGAATCGTTCACCATCAAGCGCCATGCGCGGACTTCGGAGGCGAAGCGGCTGCGATGGGTCACCGATCGCATCAATGCGCTCCGACGCGAGTTCGTATCGGAGTTTCTTGCAGACGAGTTCGGATTGGGTTCCCGCGTCGTAACACTCGACGCGGCGACCGACGACTTCAAACTGGATGTCGTCATTACTCGCGAGCGTCACACCCTTGGCCGGCGTCATCACGAGTCTCCCACCGAACGAGACGGTGACAACATCTTCCGACTCGCCTGCGGAAGTGGACCCAACCTGTCCCAACGCCATCGCACCGATGGCGGCACTCGGAGGCAGGTACACCGCGCTCACGCTCGGACCGCGCTTCGGCTCCTGTGCATCAAGCGCGTTAGAGTCGAGCGTAAAGTACGCAAGGAGTTCGTCTCCGTTGATCGTGCTGCGCGCTCCACCATGGATTCGCACAATCTCGACGCCACGCTCAAGCACAAGTTGATACACGCGACCAAGCGCAGGAGGTGCCGGCGGCGTCAAAACGGGAGCCGCGGCCGGCGGCAATCCCAGGACCGCCGAAGGCCGCGGCGCGATCGGCGTCTGCACGCTGTCGGATGCCTCGGAGGGAAGCGGGTTCACGCGCGCAATCGACTCGTGCGCCGGCGGTGGCGACGGGTCGGAAGTAGTGCGTGGCGTACTGTGAGGCGTCGTTCCCCGCGCCGACTCTCGCCGGGCGGAGAGCATCCGCGCGGCTCGATCGATGCGAATTGGCTCAGTCGCGCGCTCGATGACGAGTCGCTCGAGCGAGCCACCATCGCCGCTGCCATCCATCACCAGCGAAAGTCCTTCTCCCGCGAAGGTCCCCATGTCAGTTGTCACTCGAACGGCGCGTTCGCAACGCACCTCACCAAGAACATTGTCAAACTGCGCCTCCTCAGCGTCAATGGTGATCGCGGGAGCGTCTCGGCCTGGGTCCACGCTGACACCCTCCGCGGGGCGGAAGAGACGGACGATCACATCACCCTCGAACCGGCCGCTGTTCAGTGCGCGCTGAGGAACGGCCGCGAGACCCGTGCGCGACTCCATCGTGATGACCCGACCGTCACGGAGGAAGACCATCACGCGCGGCTCGGTAAACGCGATCTGCGAGGCGGGTAATGGATCGAGGCGCTGCGCGCTGTACTGCTGCGCGAGTCGGCCGTCCTCATCGGCGACTTGAATCCATGCGCCATCGGCAAGTTGCACCGACGCCTGTTCGCCGATGTTTCCGCTCGCCCGCTGCAACTCGGCGTCGGTTGGCGCCGCCGGGCGAAGGATGGACACCGCATCGTCGAGGCGAGGTCCGTCCTCACGGACGGGGTCGAGCGCACTCGCGTTCCAAGCCACCACAATCACCAGCAATGCGAGCGCGCCCGCGGGAAGCCCAAACGCAATCGCCGGAAATCGCCGAGCAAAGTCACGCCACGCTCGCTGGGTGGAGTTCGCTTGCTCCTGAAGTTGGATGTGTTCGCGGCGCGATCTCACGACCGCGAACCCTCACGCTGTGCGTTGCACTCAAACGCCGGATCAAACAGCCGCACCGCTTCTTGCCATCGACCTTGCGCACGGAGCAAATGCTCGATCGCCTCGCGAACCGCACCGTGACCGCCCCGCTGATGCGTCACGAACTGCGCGACGGCGAGCACTTCCGCACTCGCGTCCGCCACGGCCATCGAAAATCCGCACGCGCGCAGCACGGGAAGATCAGGCAGGTCGTCGCCAAGCATGGCGGTGGCGCTTGGCGCGAGGCCGAGCTGCGCAAGCAGCGTGTTGAATGAGGCTTCCTTCGCCTTCGAGCCTGTGATGACATGTTGGATGCCGAGTTCGCGCGCTCGGTGATGCACGACCATGCCGCTTCGACCGGTGATGAGTGCGACCTCGAGACCGAGGTGCATCCACATTCGAATGCCTGCGCCGTCGCGAACATGAAACCGCTTCGTCTCATGCCCAAGGTCACTCAGTGCAATGCCGCCATCGGTCAGCACACCGTCAACATCAAGGACGAGCAGGCGAATCGATTGCGCGGGGACAGCGAGTGGCACAGGCGGGAGTGTAGAGAATCGCGATGCACCGCGTCACTCCATCTCCCTCACGCAGCCTGTATCCGGCCCTCGCCCTGCGTGGAGGAAACTGCACGCGCGGCCTGCTCCATATCCTGCGCGACGAGTCGCATGTGCGCCGGCCGCGCACCTGGCGAACTCTGCAGGCAGCGCGCAAGCATCGGAGCGACGCTCATCGGCAGCCCAGCGCACACGAGCGAACCGACATCGTCTCGCACCATTGCGGCTCGTTCGAGAGAACCGAGCAACAAAGCCTTCGTCGTCGCCGCGAGGTTGTAGATATCCGTCTGTCGCAGAATGGGACCGCGTTGCACTTGCTCGGGCGCCATGAACGCTGGCGTCCCTTGAATTCGCTGCTTCTGCGTGCCAAGTGGGCAGGCCTGCCCAAGATCGATGATTCGAAGTCGCCGTCCGTCAGCATGATCCTCCACCAAGAGGTTGCCAGGCTTGAGGTCCGCGTGGGCGTAGCCCAGTTCGTGCATGACATCGAGCGCGCGCGCCGCTGTGGCCATCGCGAGGAGGCAATCGCGGCGCGACAACCTCGCCTGATCGAGTGGCATGCCGTCGACGAACTCCATTACCTCCGTAATGGCGACCGTGCGGAAGTATTCGCGCTCGCGTTCGAGTCGAAAACTTCGTCGAAACGCTGGGTGCGAAATCTTCGATGCGACTTCATGCTCGTTTTCGACCTGCGTGATCATGCGCGCGTCCTGATTCGCAGGACGGCGAACATGCTTGAGTGCAAAGAGCTCGCCGGTCTTGAGCAGTTGCCCAAGCCATACTTCGCTCGCCGCGCCTGTTCCAAGACGAGACATCAACCGGCACCCTGCCAGCATCGCTCCTCGTTTGAGATTTGAGTCACAATCCGCTTCCTGCATGACCAAGGACTCCACACTGCGGTCCTAGTGATCGAAAGCGCTCCGCGCCCTCGATCAGCCTCCTCGGAACTTCGGACGAGAAGTCCCACCAAGGAAACCTTGCATTTCAATGACGAGCATGAGGGCAACGTCATGCCCGATTGCTTCTTTCTGATGCAATGCGCGTTCAGTCTGTGTGGGTTATGCCGATCACACCACTGGTTTGAGGACGCACGCGACTCTACGACCCGATTTCGGCCGTGCTCTCTTGGACGGAAAGGATCGAGGCCGCGACATCGTAGAGCATGTGCGAACCCGCGACGATCCCGAGCCCTCGACCGAGGAAGAGCAGCGCCCAATACGCGCCCGCAAGAAGTAGGAAGAGGAAGCGCGCGAGACGCGCGAATTCCTGCGGATCCCCCACACTGCTCTCACCCATGGGATGGTAGATCGCGAACAGACACGCGCTCGCCACGACACACACCGCCTTCGCGAGGCGATCGGGGACGACGAGCAGATCCTTCAGCAACGCATGAAGCGCGAGGATCAGCATCATGCGAAAGACCAGTTCTTCGTAGAGACCCGCACCGATCGAAACCGCGATGCGCGCTGGCATAGAGAGGGCGCGCCAATCGTCCACGCTCGCTGCGGCGGGAAGCGACCCACTCTCCATCGGCGCAAGCCACCAATTGACACCTGCAGCGAGGAGCAAGACAGGCACCGCGAGTGCAGCAGACTCTCCCCACATGCGCAGGACGACAGACAAATCGACTTTCCAATCCGTTCGGAGCAGCGCGTGCGCGACGAGCAGGCAAAGCGCAAGTAGGACCGCTGGCAACGAGAGCGCCATCTCTCCCCAACCGAAGGTCGAGAGAAATCTCAGTAGCCCGAGATGTGCCGCGTTGGTGACGATCGCGCCATCGATCGCGAGCGCACGCGTCAATTCATACTCGTAGAAGAGGATGAAGGGCAGGAGGAAGATCAGCGTCTCAAGCGGACGCTTCGATCGTTCGAGGTAACTCTCGTGCGAAATTGCTTGAGTGGAGTTTGTGGCGCGCGGCCTCACAACAATCCGAAGATCGTCGCGATCGCCCTCGCTTCGTGAACTCGATCCCTACCGCGCTCAATCAAGCCACCGGTCAGGCGCGCTTGGCAGACTTCCCAGTCTTCAGCGTCTTGAGCTTCGCGTTGAGGCGGCTCTTGCGTCGAGCGGCTTGATTCTTGTGCACAGTGCCAGTGTCCGCGACCTTGTCGAGCGTCCGGACCGCTGCTTTGAACGCAACCTCCGCCGCAGCAACATCATGATCGTGGATCGCCTTGAGGAAGTCGGCGACCGCGTCCTTCACCCTAGACTTGCGCCAACGGTTACGGGCGTTGCGCTCTTGACCTTGTCGTACACGCTTCTTTGCTGATTCAGTATTGGGCACAGTGCTTGTCCTAGTTGCTGACTGAGAGGGATCGGGGAGTATGCCCGTTTCCCCCGTCCGATGCAAGCCCAAGATCCATCCATCCCCCTCCGACCGGATAACCTCATCGGGCACTCCGACGCGTAATGTCAGACGCCGACCGTCATTCCCCGCCTTGGATCACCGCGACCGCATTCTCCGGCGCGACCGCCTCGCGGATCGCCGCCCAAGAGGTCTCGGCGGCGATTCGCACCCACTGCCCACTGCGGCCTGATGCCCTCTTTCTGTTCGCGAGTTTTCATCATCGCGCGGCCTTCGCCTCGGTGGTGGAAATCGTTCGTGCCCAACTTCACCCCGAGCATGTGCTCGGCTGTGTTGTCGAGAGCGTGATCGAGGGCGGAAATCAACACGAGCGCCTCGCTGGACTGAGTGCCCTCGCTTTGCACGCCCCGCAAGTTCGCATCACGCCATGGTGGCTCGATGTCGAGGATGGACCACCACAGGTGTGGGAAATGCAGTCACTGCGCAATCGCCTCGCGCTCGACGAGTTGCATCGGGGTGCGATTGCCGTCGCCGATCCGTACTCCATGCACAGCAATGCCGCGCTCGAAGCACTCGATCGAGCCGCTCCCCCGTCTGGGGCGAACATCATCGGCGGCATCGCAAGCGGCGCAAGTTTCCCGGGGTTGAATGTCATGATCGTCGATCATCACCTCACCAGTGCGGGCATGGTCGGATTGAGCTTCGGTGGCCCCATCGTGATCGACTCCATGCTGAGCCAAGGCTGCCGCGCCGTTGGGAAGACCTTTCTGGTGACGAAATCGCAGCACAACACACTCCTTGAGTTGAGTGGCGTGTCAGCGATCGCCGCAGCGCAACAAGCCGCAGTGACACTCGGTGGCGACACCGCGAAGTTACTCGCGCAGGGGTTACTGGTGGGCATTCTCGCGAATGAGCACGCGCCGAGTGCGCACGGTCGATTCGAGCGCGATCAGTTCCTCGCTCGCGAGATTCTCACGGTCGACCCTGCGCGAGGATCGATCACCACCCAAGCGCACATCGCGGTTGGCCGCACCGTGCGCTTTCTCCTGCGCGACGGAATCACCGTGCGAGATGATTTGGCAATGCAACTCGATCGGGAACTCCTACGCGAAGGAGCAGAATGCGCGCTGCTCTTCACCTGCATCGGGAGGGAGCACGCAGCCGCCGATGAGGCTGAGACCGATGCCGCGACGATCGTTCGCCGGCTCTCACCACCTGCCAAGGGATTGTTCCTGCCGAAACCACTTCCGCTGAGCGGATTTCGTGCTGCAGGAGAGTTTGGGCGGGTCGCGACGCGCTCCTACCAACACGGGCAAACTGCGGCTCTCGCGCTCTTCCGTCGTACTGCGAGTGCGTGACTTTCTCCCAAACTTGGGACTCCGCACTCGTTTCTGCAGCGACCTTCAATTACGCTCAACACTCCATGGCCCTCGGCAGCATCCTCGTCGCGCGTGGCATCCTGACTCCCGAGCAACTCACACTCGCGGAGGCGGAGCGACGCACCACTGGCGAGCGTATCGAGCACACTCTTGCACGACTTGGATTCGTGCCGTCGTCGCGCGTGCTCGAAACGCTCGCCGATGAACTCTCGCTTCCCTTCGTCCGGCTCAACGAATGGACGCCTGACCTCGAAACACTGCAGGCGGTCCCCTCGCGCCTCGTCTTCAAGCTGCGCGCCGTTCCGCTTGCGGTCGACCAAGGTCGACTTTCTCTCGCGACCAGTGACCCGCTTCGACTGGATAGTTTCGACGAAGTCCGCACCGCGACGGGATTGCAAGTCGATCTCGTCCTCGCCGATGAGAGGGACATCGCCGATTTCATCCGTACGCACTACGGCGTTGCCGGGGATGTGTTGGCAGCACTTGGCGCGAACTCCGCGACCACAGACATCGGCACCCAAAGTGTGATTGACGCCGATTCGGAACGCGCGTCGAGCGACGCGAGCGAGGCGAGCGTCGTGCGACTCGTGAATGATCTGCTCGCCGAAGCCGTTCGCGAGAGAGCCACCGACATTCACATCGAGCCCTACGAGAAAGAACTCCATGTGCGTTACCGCATCGATGGACGCCTCGTCGATGCCGGTGTGCCCGCGACGATTCACCAATTCCGCAATGCAATCACGAGCCGCCTGAAAATCATGGCGAATCTCAATATTGCCGAACGCCGTCGTTCGCAGGACGGTCGCATTTCTCTCCGCATCAGGGGCCAAGAGTACGACTTGCGCATGAGCGTGATTCCGATGCTCCATGGCGAAGGCGTTGTGTTGCGCGTGCTCTCCAAGAAGGCAGTGCTCGTGGGACTTGACGAGTTGGGCATGCCACCGGAGTTGCTCTCGCGCTGGGACAGTCTGGTGCAGCGGCCGCACGGCATTCTCCTGGTGACCGGACCCACGGGAAGCGGGAAGTCCACGACGCTCTATGCGTCACTGCGTCGCATCGTGAAGGGCGACACGAAAGCTATCACGGTCGAAGACCCGGTGGAGTACAACGTTCCCGGCGTCAATCAGATTCAAGTCAATCACGGCGTGGGGCTCGACTTCGCCGCAGGTCTGCGCGCGATTCTCCGGCACGATCCGGACATCATCATGATCGGCGAGATTCGCGACCGCGAGACCGCCGATGCCGCCGTCCAAGCATCGCTTACGGGGCACCTTGTCTTTTCCACGCTTCATACCAACGACGCTTCGAGCGCAGCGACAAGGCTTCTCGACATGGGGATCGAACCATTTCTCGTGACGAGCACGCTCGAGGGCGTCATTGCACAACGGCTCTTGCGACGCGTCTGCCGTGCATGCATGACCCTTCGCGAACCACTCGCGGGCGAGTGCCCGCCGGACTGGCTCGAATCCGGCACGCGTGGAACCCAACTCGGACTCGTGGCGGACGCGGCTGGGTGTCGCGAGTGCCGGAATTCTGGATACTCTGGTCGAATCGGTGCGTATGAACTGCTCATGATGACGGACGCCATGCGTGACGAAGTGATGCGCCGAGCAAGTTCCAATGCGCTGGCCCGCGTGGCCCGAGCCGAAGGCTCACTCTTGACCCTCCGCGACGCCGCGTTCACGCTCGTGCATTCGCAGATTACGAGCCCCGCTGAAGCGCTCGCGTCGGTCCGCGCCTAGCGGTTGACCGCCCGAGAGACTTGGTGGATACTCTCCGCCTCAAGTTCTTGGACTGTTCATCCTCGCCCTCGTCTGCGTCCATTGGCATGGACTTCGTCCAGTGCCACACAGGAGTTTCTCTGCTATGGCTTCCCGCTCCGCCTCTACTGGCACGCTCATCGGTCTTGTCATCTTCGTCCTCATGAGCGTCGTCTTCCTCGCGCTCAGCATCATCTTTTTCGTAGGGAAGACCTCGGAGCATGAAAAGGCTGTGCAGGCTGAGCAGCAACTTTCGGAGTTCATCCGCGCTGAGGAGCGTGGTCGCGATCAAGCGAAGGCCCTCCAAACCTCCGCCGCCGGAAACCAGCGAAGCGTCTTCGGCGAAATGGCCGATCGCGCCGAAGCAATGCAACTGTTCCTTGGATCCAACGACGCCGATCTCGCGACAACCCGCACCGCGCTTGCGTTGGGAGAGACCGACACCGTGCGCGGCGCGCTCAACGATCTTCGACAACAGGTTCGGGCTCGCACTGATGAAACGACCTCGCTGAAGACGCGCCTCGCCGACGCGACGAAGACCGCCGACACACTTCGCGCACAAGGCGCGAACGCCGACAAGCTCCATCAAGCCGCACTCGCGAAGGTCGAAGGAACGATCGACAACTTCCGCACCGCGGTTGAGGATGCGCAGAATCGCATGAACGCATCGATCGCGGCCTTCGAAGCATTCCGTTCGGAGATTGAAGAATCTCAGCGCAACGCGATGGCGGAGAAGGACCGTGAACTGAATGCCTCGCGCGAAGAAGTGACCGTCCTGAGCGAAAAGGTCAGCGCGCTGCAGTCCAAGGTTGAACTCGCCTCCGGCCGCGCGACGAATCCATCCGACCTCGTCGATGCGACGATCGCCGGCATTGATCCCACCAGCGGCCATGTCTTCATCAGCATCGGAAGCCAGAGCCGCGTCACTCCGGGTATGACCTTCGAAGTCTTCGACGACGCATCGAGCATCGTCGCGAGCGCGGAGAATGGAACGCGCGGCAAGGCAAGCCTGCAGATTCTCAAGGTCGGCGATAAGACCTCCACCTGCCGCTTGCTTCGATCCACGAAGGGACACCCGGTCATCAAGGGCGACGTCGTCGCCAATGCCGTGTTTGATCCCAACTACCGATTCAAGTTCCTCGTGCACGGCGCATTTGATGTCAACAAGGACGGCCGCGCGACGGCCGCCGAATCCGATTTCCTCCGCGAGCGCATCCGCGCTTGGGGCGGCGATGTGGTGGACGGCAGCGATCTCACGGGCGATCTCGACTTCATCGTCCTTGGGAGTGAACCAGCCCTTCCCGCGCCCCTCCCGGCCGATGCAACCGAATCGCAAACGACGGCGTATGTCGCCGCGCGCGAGGCTCGCGAAAAGTATGAAACCCTCTTCCGCGAAGCGCGCGACGCTCAGATCCCGGTCTTGAACTGGAATCGATTCTCGACGCTCACGGGCGGTGGCGTCAGCTAGCACACGATGGCGCGAGACATCCGCACCAACCTCAAGTTTTATGCGCAGTACGCGGCGGCCCGGACGGCCGCCGCTCTGCTTTCCTCCTTTCCTCCTGAGCAGAATCTCGGAACCGCAAAGCTCGTCGCGCACCTCTCCACGATCCTGTCGCCCAAGCGACTCGCACGCGCGGTGAATCATGTCGCGCTCGCATTTCCAGAACGCGACGCTCTCTTCCATCAACGCACCGCGATGCGTTCGATCGAGCACATGCTCGGCATCTTCATGGTGGATGCCCTCGTGATGCCTCGGCTGATCACGAAAACCAACTGGACGAATCGGGTTTCTCTCGCGCCCGGCTTTGAACGCGCGCTCCCCTACCTCACAAGCGAGAAGCCGTGCCTCTTTGTCACCGGACATGTGGGGAACTGGGAGATCCTGGGATATGTCATGGCCCTCGTTGGCGTGCCGATTACCGCGGTCGCACGGCCACTCGACAATCCATACATCTCTGATTGGCTGTTTGGCATTCGCGAGCGCAGCGGGCTCAAAGTGCTCACCAAATGGGGCGCGACGGACGAGTTACAGCGAATCCTCGCCTCCGGCGGAAAGGTCGGCTTCATCGCGGATCAGAACGCCGGTGACGACGGATTGTTCGTCCCGTCGTTTGGTCGACTCGCCTCCACCTACAAGTCAATTCCACTGCTCGCTGTCCACCACTCCCTTCCAGTGGTCTGCGGCTACGCGCGCCGCATCGACGGCGCGTTCAAGTACGAATTGCGCACCACGGATGTCATCCTTCCGGAGTCGTGGGAATCGCAAGATGACCCTGTCTTCTATGTCGGCGCGCGATTCAATCGGGCGATCGAAACGATGATTCGTGAATCCCCCGAGCAGAATCTCTGGGTGCATCGGCGCTGGAAGAGCCGTCCGAAGTTTGAGCGCGAAGGAAAGCCGATTCCGGCTCGCTTCCACGCCAAAGTCGCAGCGCTTCCGTGGATGACCGCTCCACTTCTCGCCGAACTTGCGAAGCCGCTCGGCGCGCCTGCAGCACCCGTGTGCCACGCCCTGTAAAGTGCCGTTCCTGGGTTCGTCGAGAGTCGAAGCGTGGTGCACGATGTCGAGATTCGCTTCAAGAGACATCCTCATCGTCGATGATGATCCCGACATCCTCGAAGCGTTTGCATTCGCGTTCCGCCACGAAGGCGCGTCGGTGCGAACCGCAACCGACGGCGCGAGCGGACTCATGGCGATTCGCGAGCGTGCACCAGATCTGCTCGTGCTCGACATGATGTTGCCGCGCAGTTCAGGGCTCTTTGTCCTTGAGAAACTGCATCAAGACGGTGTCGAGTTGCATGTCATCATGGTGACGGCGAACCAAGGCAAGCGGCATCGGGACTTCGCGCTTGGGCTCGGCGCGCGCGCCTATCTGCTCAAACCAGTCTCGCTTCCGAGACTGCTCGACCTTGCCGCAGGTATGCTCTGCCCTTCGCCCTGACCTCTGTATCAAGCAGATTTTCGCCCATGCGTTCGCTCGTCATTCTCTCCGCTGACACCTCAACCGAACCTGGAAGGCTCGCGGTGATCGCAACGCGCGCGGAGATTCTTCATCTCCTCGCTCCACTGAACACCGGACCCGAAGCGGTTGGCGGAACCATTCTCTACGGACCAGGAATCACCATTGAGATGCCCGAAGGCGACGAGCCAGTCACGCAGATGCTCCTCTCCATTGTCGACGAGGAGATTTCTTGGGGGCGCAACGGGGTGCTCAACCGCATCGCAAGGCGCACTGGTTGGCGACTGCAAGATCCGATGAGCGGCCGCGACATGCCCGTCGCTTGAGTGGGACTTCATCATGGTCACCCCATCCGCGCATCATCCCTTGCTCGTCGACGCGCAGGGCGCGGTGGCCTACCGCGGTGATGTCACCCTGCGGTTGCGCACGGGCATTGAGGTTGTTGGCTATGCGTTCAATCTCGCACTCGAATCCCCAGTTGAGCATTCGAAAATCGAACTGCTCGTCGATGGATCAGAGGCCCCAGTCTCGGTCACATTGCAGGAGATTGCAGGCATCGCTCAAAGCGGCAAGGACACCGCGGCGGGAAAGAGCTGGTCGCATTGGATTGAACGCTACGCGGCCAAAAAACTCGCGGCGGAATCCGCGTGCATGCAATCCGAAGCGTCCGATTAGGCGTTCGACTTTGGCGCGAGTTCACGCTCGAGGATCGCAATCAAGTCTTGTGTGGAACGAATCGCCTCTTCCAAGCTTGAGCGCCCCCGCACGCTTTTGATCGCATCCGTCCGCCGTTCCTCCTCGAGCTTTGCCTCCACGACGGCGAGGCCCGATTGGAGTTCAATCAAGACCGCCTTGGCTTCATCAAGCATCACTTGGGCTCTTTGGGGGTCGATGGCGGACGCCTCTGGGGAATCGAGACTCATGCATGCTTTCGATTTGGGCTCTGTGGCGCTCAACGCAGCGCGTGGAGAGTGGCGATCGAACCTCGACATGCGAAGAATGATCCCACTTCTGAGGGCCTGCAGCAAGCCACGCCGGTCCGGGCCGGACTGTCCAAAAATGTGTGCCCCTACGCAACGGCGGGCAGTTGGGCCGCTCCAACTGGCGCTTCCGGCACGAGTTCTCGCACCAGACGCGCGACTTGTGCGCCATCCCGAGATCGACGCTGCGGCGCCAGCGTGGAGAGCATCCTCTCGATGTACCTACTGTCCGGAGTCGGAAGTCCCCAACTCCGAATGTCCGGATGCCGCGTCTCTTGAATCGTCTCGGCATCGAGCGCGAGTTCTTCGAAGAGTTTTTCTCCAGGGCGCGCGCCAGTGCAGATGATCACCATCTGCCCAGGACTCGCGCCGACGCTGAGACTTTGCGGCAACCCTTGTGCGTCCAGGAGGACAGGATCGAGGCCGTACATGCGCACGAATCGCTCAGCGAGATCGACAATCCGAAATGGCGCGCCCATGTCGAGGACAAAGACTTCACCCGTTTTCGAACCTCGTTCGGTCAACGCTGCTGCTTGAATGACGAGCGACGCCGCTTCCGGAATGGACATGAAGTAGCGCGTCATCCGCGGGTCTGTCACCGTGAGAGGGCCACCATCCGCGATCTGCTTCTTCCAGGTTTCAAGCACCGACCCCGAACTCCCGAGCACATTGCCAAAGCGCACTACGGAGCAGGCGGTGGCGGAACCACGGTTGCAGTGCTGAACATACAACTCTGCGAGTCGCTTGGTCATGCCCATAATCGAAGTGGGATTCACCGCCTTGTCGGTCGACACCATCACGAACCGTTCCGAGCCGCACGCGACACTCGCGTCAAGCGCAGACTTCGTTCCGAAGAGATTGTTGTCCACCGCAAGCCCCGGATGATCTTCCATCATGGGCACATGCTTGTGCGCCGCCGCGTGAATGACGAGGTCAGGCTGCTCTTCGAGCCAAATCGCGTGCGTCGCATCGGCATCCACCACATCGTGTAAGCACGCTCGTCGAGCGAGCGACGGAACGCGACGGGCGATTTGCCGATCGATTTCAAAGAGTGCATTCTCGCTCCGCTCCACCATGATCAGTTTCGCAGGCGAGAAACTGGCAAGAATGCGACAGAGTTCACTGCCGATCGAACCGCCCGCACCGGTGACAAGCACGCGACGGCCTTCCACGGCACTTCGAACGAGCGCATCATCGAGGTGTCGCTGCGGACGCCCCACGAGTTCGTTGAGGTCGACCTCAAACTCGGTGCGCGGACCAACCCCTGCGAGTTGGTCGTCGAGGGTTGGGAAGAAGCGATCAGGAATCCCAAGCCTTCGCATGCGAGTCCGGACGCTCGTGATGAGATCCTTCATGGCAGCCGGAAGCGTCAGGAGCACGCCTTGCGGATGTCGACGCGCACAAACCAACTCCAAGTCGGAGAGCGTGCCAAGGACAGGCGATCCGCTCCCTGCGGAATCCGGGCCGCAATGGACGCGGCCAAGAATGACGGGAGCATCCGCCACCAGCGCGAGTTGTCGTTCGAGCTGATCACAAGCGGCTGGAGTTCCGACGAGAATCGCGGTCTTCATAGGGGTCGCCAAGGGGATGGTTGGCTGCAAACTTCTGTATGGGCTATCGGCTATCTGCCCCAAGCCCTGTACGCGCCGGCCTCGGAGAACCCGCGAAATCACGCTTCCCTTCAGAAGAATTGCCGAGAGCGCACGCCGCAAACTGCGCCCCAATCCGGTGATCTAGGGGAGAATCCGCCCCATGCGTCCCACGCGACTTCTTGTGACCGGCGGTGCCGGGTACATCGGCTCCCACGCTGCCCTCGCGCTGCTTGATGCGGGCCACAGCGTCAGCGTGATTGACACCCTTGAACGCGGGCATCAGCGCACGATCGATGCACTCGCCGCCGTGGGCGGCGACCGATTCTCGTTCACGCAACTCGATGTGCGCGAAACAAGACCGCTGACGGCGCTCCTGCGTGCGCAGGAGATCGAGACGGTGCTGCATTTCGCGGCCTACGCGTATGTGCGCGAGAGTGTGCAAGAGCCACTCCGTTACTACGAAAACAATGTCGCCAGCGGGATCTCACTCGTGCGAGCGATGCGCGACGCCCGTGTGCACCGGCTGATTTTCAGCTCGAGTTGCGCGACCTATGGTGATCCCGACGCGAGTTTGCTTCCGCTTCGAGAGGAGACCCCGCAACGACCCGTGAATCCATACGGCGAGACGAAACTCGCCACGGAGCTACTCCTCGCCTCCGTCTGCGCGAGCACCGAGGGACCATCGACCGCACTCGCCGTGGTGGCGCTGCGGTACTTCAATGTTGCGGGCGGTGATGCATTGCTGCGACTGGGCGAGGATCATCAACCCGAGACCCACCTCATTCCGCTCGCACTCGAAGTCGCCCAAGGGAAGCGGCCTGAGATCCTCGTGTTCGGCAACCACTACCAGACGAAAGACGGTACCTGCGTTCGCGATTTTGTCCATGTCACCGACATCGTTCAGGCGCATCTCCTGGCACTCGGCGCGCTCGAGTCCGGTCGATTCAAAGCGTGGAATGTGGGCATTGGCAAGGGGTACTCGGTGCTTGAGGTTGTGGAGAGTTGCCGCCGTGCGACTGGCGCGACAATTCCATCTCGGATCGTGCCCACCTTCGCCACCGAGCCGAGGGAACTGGTCGCAGACGCCAGCGCGATTCGTCGCGACCTCGGTTGGTCCCCGCGTTACGAAACGCTTGATGCGATCGTCGAGAGCGCGTGGCGATACGCAAAGCGTGGTAGCGTTCCTCAAGCATGAGTACCACGGCCACCGCGATCATCTCGAACAACCTTGCGCGCTCGGCATGCATGGTTCTCCTCGCAAGCACATCGCACGCGATCGCCGCGGACACAACCACGCCGTTTCGGCTCGACCTCAATCCAGTACAGGATGCGCAGGATTCCCCCACCGCTTCGGCGCCCCGCGAGTTTGGCAGTGCGGGAAGTTTTCGCCTCGACACCACCGCCATGCTCGCAAACGACCTGAGCGATGTGACGATCGGCATGGGATCGGTCGCGGCAAGTTGGTTTGTCGCCGATGGATTCTCGATCTCGCTCGCTGGCGAAGGACTGTATGCATCGCAACCAACGCCCGATGTCGGACAGAGCGGCGGCGATGCCGGAGGTGGAGGCGTTTCGACCACGCTCCGCTGGCACTTCCTGCGTGAAGCGTCGTGGTCGCTCTACGCCGAGTTTGGCATCGGCGTACTCGCTACCACCAACGACATTCCCAACGGCGGATCCGCCATCAACTTCACACCGCGTGCGTTCTTCGGCGCATCGATCGAGGTTGCGCAGGACACGCGATTACTCGCAGCGATCGGTTGGTTTCACATCTCCAATGCGCAACTCGGCGAAACGAATCCGGCGATCGACTCACTCGCCTGCTACCTCGGGCTCAGCTTTGGATTCTGAATCATGCAAGCTCTACGCATGACGCACCTTCCAAAAAAATCGTCGTCCAGCACGCTCCGACACGGCTGGACGACGGGTTTCACAATTGCATCTCGAGAAGAGACACGCGTGCGAAGAAGGTAAGCTTGGGAATCAAGTTCGAAACGCTTTCGGCACAGGCCGCATGGCGCTTCTCGCAAGAGGGACAGCCACGGTACGCTCTGCAATGGCAACGGGTCAATGGACGGGAACGACTTTTCGGATAAATCGTAAGTCGATGCAAGAGCCTATGTTATGAAATCTCCTACCCCCGTTGAGGTCGCCGTTCTCGCGTTATGGCGCACTAAGCCTTCCTCCGGCGTGGAGATCCTCTGCGCTCGGCGGCACGTCGACGCGATCCGTGGCGGACTTTGGGAACTCCCCGGCGGCAAGGTTGATCCAGCAGAGTCTCCGCACTCTGCCGCGCTCCGCGAACTCCATGAGGAAACTGGGCTCACGCAAGGCGATCTCGTGATGCACTCACTGCGCGAAGTCGGGATGGCAGAACACACCGATCACGCACTCTCCGACGAATGCTCCGTTCGCCTCCATGTCTTCATGGCCCACGCTCGATCCGATTGCCAACCGAGCGCCATTGCGAGCGCCGAGGTTCGGTGGATTCCTCTTGATGAGTTCGCGAGATATGACTGGCCTGGAGCGAATGTCAAGGTGAATGCGCTCCTCCTTGCCGCACTCGCCAAGCATGCGTAAGGCAAGACTGAGGAAAGCGCATCCAGTCAGGGCGATGGCGCGGGCGGAACCGTCGGCGTCTGCTCGACCGCGCGTTCGAGTTGTTCAATCCTCTGCTCACCCGTTGGCGCATGCACCTTACTCTCGACTGCCGTGCGGTCACGGAGTGCCGCCGCGCGATCAAGCAGTGCGGCCTCGGAGTCGTCTCGGGCGACAAGTGCAAAGTGCCACCTCGTTTCGCTCAGTACTCTGCCAGGCCAGATTTCGGCAAAGAAATCGAGCGGTGGATTGTCCCACGCGTTTCCCTCGGTATCCCGATGCGTAACGATTGGCTCGAATCCGTCAAGCTCCAACCGGACATCGTAAGTTCCAAAGTGCACGATTTCGGCATCGCAAGGGGTGCGTCCGATTTCCTTTTCGTTGAGCCACACGAGCGCACCTGGAGGGGTGCTCGTGAGCGAGACCTTGCGCTCGACACATCCGAGCAAGAAGGTTGCGACTGCCAAGACTGCAACGGTCCCGTAGGGAGTCCTTCGTGCACTGTTCATCCGAACTCATCTCCTCGAAATGACGACGCCAGATACGCCTCGCGAACCGCGGGGTCATTGATGATCGCCTTTGGCGAGCCTTCGCGAAGGTTTTTCCCTTCATGAATGATGTACGCGCGATTGCAAATGCGAAGCGTCTGCTGCACATTGTGGTCAGTGACGAGCATGGCGATGCCGTCGTCCGCAAGTCGCCGGACCTCCGCTTGGAGTTCTTCCACGGTGTGCGGATCAACCGCCGCAAACGGCTCGTCGAGGAGCATCAGTTTCGGTTCCGTCACCAGTGCTCGCGCAATCTCCAATCGTCGGCGTTCACCGCCGGAGCAAGTCCGCGCCTCATCCTTGGCCTTGTGACGAAGCCCAAACTGCAAGAGCAACGCATCGCAGCGACGACGACGCTCGGCTCGCGCCAATCCGATGGTCTCGAGGCTGGCCAGGAGATTTTCTTCGCAGGTGAGTCGCTGGAAGACGCTCGGCTCTTGCGAGAGGTACCCCATGCCTGCGAGAGCGTGGCGGTACATCGGCTCAAATGTCACATCGCGCCCTGCAAACTCCACTCGTCCGGACTCTGGCGTGATCATGCCGATCGTCATGCGGAAAGAGGTGGTCTTTCCTGCGCCGTTGCGGCCGAGAATCCCCACCACTTCTCCCGCTTCGACATGAAAACCAACACCGTCGACAACCCGTCGACCGTTGTAACTCTTGACAAGACCATGCGCAGCAAGAAGCGTCACGCGGGCGAGTGTACATGACGGCGCGAAGTGCGCGGTTCAACTACGCGCGCACTTCAATCGCGACCTTCAGAATCGCGGTTCGACTTGCCGCAAGAATCACAAAGATTGCACCGTAAGACTCCTCGCGATCGCCCACTGCGGGTACCCGACCAAACCGGTCTAGGAGGAATCCCGCAATCGTCGCGTAGTCCCCTTCGTCCGGGATGGTGAGTCCGAGTCGATCATTCACTTCCGTGACCGTAACGCGACCGTCGGTTTCGTAGATGCCGTCGACGCGCGAGAGGATGACCGGCGCAGCCTCCGTCTCATCCTCATGTTCGTCGTGAATCTCGCCAACGAGTTCTTCGAGCACATCTTCGATGGTGCAGATTCCCGCGGTCCCGCCGTACTCATCGACCACAACGGCCAAATGTACTTCATGCCGTTGGAAGTCCCGGAGGAGTTCGCCGACGAGCTTGGACTCTGGCACTCGAATCGGTTCGCGCAGCAGCGATCGCAAAGAAAAATCTGTCGGTGCCTCACCGAAGTAGCGCACGAGGTCTCGCACATACAGGATGCCCACGATCTCATCGAGACTCTCGCCGAACACCGGAATGCGCGAGTGTCGCACATCGCCGAGCACCGCCCGTATCTGGGCGAGGTCATCGGTCATCGGCATGCCCTCGATGTCCGTGCGAGGCGTCATGATGCTCCCCACCTCAAGTTCTCCGAAGGCGACCGCGTTCTCCAAGAGCGTCGCGGCGATCGGATCGATCTCGCCGTCTTGCCGTCGATCGAGAATCGAGTCAAGCAACTCTTCGTCACTCTCATCCTCGCGAAGGTTCGCCCCAGTCAATCGATGCACCGCTTCGTCAAGCAGGCTCACCGCGGCGAGGAATGGACTACAAAGCAGCACCGAAAAGCGAATAAAGCCGAGGCCCCCCGCGATGAGCGGATGCGCGGCGTGCCGCGCAATCGCGGCGGAGAGCACACTTGTGACCACCCAGATAACCGTGATGGAACAAAGACCTGCGTAGACGAGCGACTCGATCGTGAGGCGCCCGTCCGGACCCCAACCCGACCCTTCCCGCCATCGGAGGCCCGTGAAGGCCGTGAGCAGCAGACTAAAAATGCATACCCGACCGATGGTGCGCAAGAGGCTCACGGCGTGTCCTGCCTCGTCCGTCCTGCGAAGGAGCCACGCACCCTGCTCCATTCGACCGCGTGAGACGAACTCGCGTTCAAGTCCGCTGCGAGAAACTCGTGTCAACGCAAGATTGAGCGCCGAGCAATAGGTCGTCCCCGCCGTGACAAGGAACAGCGCGAGGACAATCCAAAGTGCGAGTGCCTGATCGCCCACTTAGGCGGTCTCGCCTTCTGCCCGATTCGCGAAGGTGCGCCCGATCCCAATCGCGTCAAGGATGCGATCCTCCTCGGCATGGATGCGCGAATGCGCCTCGGTGTCGCGGTCGTCAAATCCTGCACAGTGCAGCACGCCGTGCAGCGCGTAGAGAAGGAGTTCTCGTTCAATCGGATGCCCGCGCTCAAGCGCAACCCGTGCGCCGACTCCATGGCAGATCACGACATCCACATCGATAGGCTCCAAGGGTGCGCTTGACGGAAAGGTCAGCACATCCGTCACACCCGAAACATTCGAGAACTGCTCGTGCAGACGCGCCATCTCCTGCTCATCGACGATCTCCACATGAATACGCGAGATGGGACGAGCCACGAAGGCGCAAGCGCGCCCCAATGCCGCCGCAAGATCGCGTTGGATGGACTGTGCGCTCGACTCCCCTAGGGAACAGGCAACCTCCCGTGCGCACCGCACGGTCAAGTCGAAATTCGCGTCAGCAGACGGCGTTGGCAATTCGATCATGTTTCAACCGCGCCTTCGAGCGCACGAGTCGTCGGGAAAGATAGGCGAAGCGGACGCTTCCGTTCGGCATCCTTCAATCCCCGCCTCGAAAACCGTTCCCGTGGGCGCGTCATCCGCGTGAAGACGCGAGGGTCACGGGGATGCTCACCCGCTTCACGCGCGCCTCGAACTCGCTGCGGTACTTGCTCACGATCGTGCGAATCGCGAAATTGTTGCCGTCGGCAAGCCCACAGATGGTCGTTCCAGGCGTGAGGCCCATGGAAGTCGCAATCTCCAGGAGCAAGTCGAGATCCTTGCTCGTCGCATCGTAGTTCTCGATGCGCGAAATGAGCTTGTAGATCCAACCCGCGCCTTCGCGACACGGGGTGCATTGACCGCAAGACTCGTTCTTGAAGAAGCGGGCAATGTTGCGCGCCACGGCAACCATGTCGGTGTCTTCATCAAAGACCGTCGGACACGCCGTGCCAAGCCCGAGCACATCGCAACGGCGACCGATGTCGAAGTCCATCGGCGCATCGAACTGATCTGGTCCCAGGATCCCCATGGACACTCCACCAGCAATCGCGCCCTTGAACTTCTTCCCGTGACGCATGCCGAGGCAATGCGTGTTCACGAGCGTCGACAGCGGAATACCGAGATCGCATTCGTAGACTCCTGGTCGCGTCACATGCCCGCTCACGCCCATGAGTTTCGGTCCGTAGCTCGGCGCGCCACCGATACCGCTCTCGCAGCCGAGTTGCTTCCACCACGCGAGCCCGTGCTCGACGATGGGCGCAACAGCCGCGAGTGTCTCGACATTGTTGATGATGGTTGGTCGACCAAAGAGTCCCTTCACAGCAGGGAACGGCGGCTTGATGCGCGGCCAGCCGCGCTTCCCTTCGATCGCTTCAAGCAGTCCTGTTTCTTCTCCACAGATATACGCACCGGCACTTCGGTGCAGGTGGCACTCCACGGCGAACTTCGACTTCCCTTGGAGCAGGCCCTGCTTCCCAAAGACGCCCTTCGCGTATGCCTCCTCGATCGCCTTGAGCATGACCTTCGCTTGATGGTGATACTCGCCTCGAATGAAAAAGTACGCGGTGTCTAACTGACATGCGAAGCACGCAATCGCGATGCCTTCAAGCACCTGATGGGGATCGAAGTCGACGAGCAGCCGATCTTTGAAGGTTCCCGGTTCTGCTTCATCGCAGTTGATGCAGAGATACCGACGGCCACCATCAACTGGTGGCAGAAAGGTCCACTTCAACCCAGCGGAAAATCCTGCGCCACCGCGACCACGGAGGTTGGCATCCTTCACCAACTGCACGATTTCTTGCGGCTGCATGCTCAGCGCCTTGTCGAGCGCCCGATATCCGCCGGTCGAAACAAACTCGTCGTATCCAACAATGTGTCGACCCTTCGGATCGCTCCAAGGCCAAGTCGGAATGCGCTTTGTGAGGACGGGTTCGTTCAGGGGCATGGGTCGGTCTCGTTCTTGGGAGCCTCAGGAGGCGCTGGCGTTGCTTGCGTGTCGCGCAAGACTTCATCAATCGTGGTTCGGCGGAGAATGAACTCGCCTTGCCGTGCGAGTTGTACCTCTCGGTTCACCTCGCGAACTTCCATCTCAGACTCCGCGGCGTTTGCCTTCGTCTGGTCCGTCGGATCATGTCGAATCGCATGCACGACATGACCAAAGAACTGGCCGAGGTTCCGAAGGAGTGAATGGTCATCGCTCATCGCGTGCACTCCCTCGCACCATCCAATCAATGCGAAGCCTGACGCGACCGATCGCCCGTCGCTCGGGCGTGGTCAATGAGCGCGTCGAGCTTCGCGACGGTCAGGTTTTCATGCAGCGTCTCACCGAAGAGCGCCACGGGCGCAGTGTCACAACTGCCGAGGCACTCCATGGTCAGCAGCGTGAACTTTCCATCGGGCGTCGTTTCGTGTGGCTCAATGCCAAGCCGAAGCCGCGCGCGGTCAAGGATCGCCTTGTGATCGCACACTTCGCAGGCGATCGATTGACAAACTCCGATGACGCATTTGCCGACCCGCTCGGCCCGAAACTCCTCGTAAAAACTCACGGTGTCAAACACTTGCGAAGGATGAATCCCAAGGAACGCCGCGACTTCGACCATCGCCTGCAGAGAGATGTGTTCATGCTCGTGCTGCACCTCGTGGAGGATGGGCATGAGTGCCCCCTGCGGCTGCGCGTACTTCGGAAGAATCTCGCGCGTCCATCGCTCCTTATGCGCCGCGGTCGCCACCGGAGAGGGACTCTTCGGTACCGGCGTCGTGGAGGAACGCTTCGTGTGCCAACTCATAGGTAAACCTCAGCGATCCAGCTCAGCAGCGATGACATTGATGCTTCCCAAAACGGCGACGATGTCCGCAAGTTGATGGCCTTCCATCATCATGGAAAACGCCTGAAAATTGATGAAGATCGGCGGGCGCACTCGAACCCGCCACGGATACTTCGTCCCGCTCGAAACGATGTAGTACCCGAGTTCTCCGTTGGGACCTTCAATCGCGCCGTAACACTCACCGACCGGTGAATGGAACCCACGATTATGCATATTGAGTTGGAAGAGTTGGATCGTTCCTTCGATGCTGCCGTACACATCCCCCTTCTCCGGGATGACGAACTTGGAATCGGCCACCGCGTTGAGAGGACCGGTTGGGATGCGGTCGATGAGTTGGTCGATGATGCGAAGCGATTGCTTCAGTTCTTCGACCCGAACAAGGTAGCGAGAGAGGCAGCACCCGCCCGAGGCGATCGGGACGGTGAACTTCACCCGTTCCGCACCCGCGCCATCCCAGTTGTCCGCGTAGCAGAGGTACGGTTGATCCTTGCGAAGGTCGCGCGCGACGCCGGACGCCCGCGCCATCGGTCCAGTGACGCTCCAACGAATCGCGTCCTCCTTCGAGAGGACACCGACACCGCTCAGGCGATCAACGAAGATCCGATTCCGCGAACAGAGGGTTTCGACATCCTTGATCGCCTTGGGCATGCGGACATCGATGAACTCGCGAACCATGCGCACGAACACCGCGTCATCGGCGAGATCGCGCCACGCACCACCGACGCGCGTCCAGTCTGGATGAAATCGCTGGCCGGAGACATACTCGACGATGTCGTAGATGAACTCGCGCTCATTGAACCCGTAGAGAAAACCAGTGAAAGCGCCGAGGTCGAGCGCCGCAGCGCCGATCGTCAAGAGGTGGTTCTGCACGCGGCCGAGTTCGCACATGATTGTCCGAAGCACGGTCGCCCGAGGCGTCAGTTGCACATCGAGCAACTTCTCCACCGCGTGATGCCACGCGACATCGTTCACGATGGGCGAGGAGTAGTCCATCCGACTAATCGTCGCCACGAACTGGTTGTAGTCGTGATGTTCCCCTAATTTCTCAAACCCAGAGTGGAGGTACCCAATGTGCGGCGTGCAGCGCGCGATTCGCTCGCCATCGAGTTCAAGCACGAGGCGAATGGTCGTGTGCGTAGCAGGGTGTTGAGGACCGAAGTTCAGCACCCAACGATCGGGAGACTGGACATGTTCCTTCAGATACTCGGTGGACTCGATGTCGAGCCCATAGCCCTGTTCAGGTTGCAGCGTGTACGGCATAGCTAGGGCGAGGAGTATATCGACCCTGTGGGTGGCGGTCGATCATTGGGCGACAGAGAAACACCGCGCAAAGTCCTCGAGCTAGCCGAGGTTTTGCAGAAACGGGTTGCGTCGGCGCTCGCGACCAATCGTCGTCGCATCGCCATGGCCGGGGTAGATTTCGGTCGCGTCCGGAAGCGTGAGCAGGAGTTGCAGCGATCGATCCATCGCAGCGGGGTCGCTGGTTGGAAAATCGGTTCGACCGATGGAATCGGCGAAGAGCGTGTCTCCCACAAGCGCCAGGTTTGCCTGCGCGCACCAGACGCAAATCATGCCCGGACTATGGCCGGGGAGGTGCACGATCTGAAAGGTAAACCCACCAAGGCCAGGGAGCATCAAGATCTGCCCGGCTGCGAGAAATCCTTCCGGCTCCGGCGCAAACACCGGCGGCGGAATGAAGCCACTGAGATTGAGATTGGGGTCGGCATTGAAGTCCTTCTCCAATGCGTGGCAGAGCACCGGAACCGGACCGAGCTTGAGGCGCATCTCTGCGAGCCCAGCGATGTGGTCGCAGTGGCAGTGCGTAAGGATGCAGAGTTCTGGCTTCAATCCCTCCCGAAGGATGAACTCGATCATCGCTTCGGGTTGGTAAGGACAATCGACGATCCAGCACGACTTGGCATTGTCACTTGGGTCAAACACGACATACCCGTTGGTCGCAAAGTCTCCGAGTTCGAATCGCTTGAGTTGCAGGGATGGTTCGACGGACATCACATGAATGGTACTCCCGTTGCGACCACCCTCGGCATTTAAGGTACGCTCCGCGCATGTCGTTTCGACGCGCTTGCCTCGTTGGATCTCTGTGCGCGTGTGGTGTCTTTGGCTCGCTCCTCTCGAGCGGCTGCGACACGATGAGCTCGGATTTTTCCGCGTTCAGCGCGTCGTTCATGCCGCCCTCTCCGGCCGAAGCCGCAGCGTGGGCGGCCGACTCGACGGACCCTGAAAACCAACGACGCGGAACGCTGCTGCTTGCGAGCGCACCGTGGGGTGGAAGCAGCGTGTACCTCGATCTGTATCGCTTGTATGTGGAAGAGGCGCACGACCCGCTCGTGCAGGCTGCGGCAATCGAAGCGCTCGGCCGACATGGCGATCCATCCGACGCGACCCTCCTCGCAAAGCAACTCGCAAGTCCGTTCCGTCAGGTCAGGCTCGCGACCGCGAAAGCGCTGCAACGATTGCACTCCCCCGCGGTCGCGGATGAAATCTGGCCGGTGCTCATCCGCGAATCCGAAGATTCCGACATCCGGGTTGAACTGGCCATTGCCCTCGCGCAGTATCCGACCGCGAGTGTGTTTCAAGCACTCGTCACCGCACTCGATCATCCTGAACTGGCGGTCAATGTCGCCGCGAGCGACAGCCTTACAACCATGACCGCAATGGACTTTGGTGGCAGTCGAAATGACTGGCTCGAGTGGTTTCGGGCGACGACGCAGCCATTCAAGCAGGAGTGCATCTACTGCTATCCAGTCTTCATCCGCGACGAAGATGTGTGGGACTACTTGATGTTCTGGAATCCCGTCGTCTTCGAGATCCCGGATCTTCCTGCGGGCATGGAGTGGTCTCCCGGCAATTTGCTCCAAACGGCGCACCCTGAATCACCGCCCTCGCAGCGCGTGCAGTGATTCCATGACCAGACCCTTGCCAGACGAATCAGCGGGCGAAGCGAGATTCGCGGCGTCGAGTCTTTCGCCGGACGATCCGCCAAGCGCGGTCGGCGCTGCGGAGATTGTCGACGCACCATTCGAAGAAGCGGGACGCATCAAGAGCGGAAAACTCGCGGGAAAATCCATGCAGCATGCCATCTGGATCCTCGCGGTTCCGATCCTCATGCAGCAGACCATGGCCGCGGGGGTTGGTTTCGTCGACAAGCTCATCGCGGGCAATCTTCCCGAAGCCATCGCCCGGAGCGGCATGGATGGCGTGGGCTTGGGGAGCTTCGTCGGCTGGTTCATTGGCATCGCGATGGCCGGACTCGGCGTGGGCGGACAAGTCATCATCTCCCGCGCGATGGGAAGCGGAGATAGAGACGAGGCCGAGCGCGCACTCGGTCAGTCCATGCTCCTCTCCATCGCATGGGGAATCGTGGTCGCGATCACGATGGCATTGATCGCGCATCCGCTCGCGCAGTTTTCCAATCTCAGTCCCGAAGGAACCCAAGCGTGTGTCACCTATGTGCAGACGCTCGCGTGGGGAATCCCAATGAGCGGCGTGATGATGGTCGGCGCGATGTGCCTTCATGGCGCGGGCGAAACCCACAAGCCGTTTCAAATCGCGGTCTGGGTGAATGTCGTGAATTGCCTTGCGGCGTGGCTCTTTTCTGGCGTGACGATCCATGCGTTTGGTGCGGAGATTCCGAATCCATCACCGACGGACCCCCTGCAGTGGGGCGTGTTCGGCATCGCGCTTGGGAGCGCGTTGAGTTACGCGATCGGGGCGTGGCTCACGTGGCGCGCACTTCGGACGGGCGTGCAGGATCTCAAACTCCATCCGAGCCTGCTGCACCTCGACTTCCCGATGACGAAGCGCATCGCCGTGGTCGGCGTGCCAAACTTCTTCGAAGGCCTCGCGATGTGGTCGGTGAATCTTTTCATCTTGGGCATCATCGGTGAGGTCGCGCAGCGAGGCATCGGCACCGCCTCGAAAGACGGGCTTGTGGGAGCGCACATCATCACGGTGCAGTGGGAAGCGTTTTCGTTCTTACCTGGATTTGCAATGGGAACCGCCGCCGGCGCGCTCGCTGGGCAGTATCTCGGAGCAGGCAGCCCGGCTCTCGCGCGCGCCGCGATCTGGCGATGCACCTTCATCGGCATAGGCATCATGGTGAGTGCGGGAGTCATCTTCATGCTCTTTGGACGCGCGCTGTGCAGCGTCATTTCCGATGACCCGATTCACCTCGCGCTCGTTCCGCAATGCCTCTTCGCGAGTGGATGCTTACAAGTCTTCTTCGCGCTCGCCATGGTTGTGCGCAATGGACTGCGTGGTGTGGGCGATACGAAGTGGATCCTCGGCATCACCATCGTCGGTTGCTATGCAATTCGACTTCCGCTCGCGTGGGTCTTTGGCATCAACATGGGACTCGGTCTCGTAGGGATTTGGTGGGCGCTCATGCTGGAAATCGCCGTACGAGGGCTCCTCTTCCTCGCTCGATTTCGTTGGGGCGCGTGGGAAAAACTGCGTGTCTAAGGCTGCGGATTCGGCGGCGCGAGGTCTGGAGGTTCCGTCAGCGCTGGCGATGGCGACGAACCGAAACTCGAACTGCTGCTGAATGTCGTCACGCCGCCGCCACTCGTCGAGGAACCCGAGATCCCCGACATCGCGGAGGAAAAAACGAAGTACGCCACCACGGCACCGACACCGCAAGCAAGAAAGATGGGCGACAACATGCCCAGTAGCATCGCCCAGGCGCTGCGCGAACTTGCGGCTGGCGACGCGCGAGAAGCCACGAACGCGCTCGTCATGAACACCGCGCTGATGATCCACCAGATCGAGGCGATACTTCCCACGCAAGGGACGAGACTCACAAGCAGCGAACCGCTCGACCAAAGCAGTATCTCCACCGCGCGAGCGAAGGACATGGACTTGTTCCGCGCCACGGATTCATCGCGCCCATCGCCACCAAACATCCGAAACACAAGCGTCGCGATCGCGGCCGCGAGCGGGATGTACAGACCGTACAGGAGCGGGGTCACCAATCCCATGACGAGCCCCGGACCAAGCTGCGTGGCTATGAGTGTGGAGACTGGAAGACTGCCACCGCTCGAGGGCCCACCCGCCGCGCCCAAGGCGACTACCGTCACCAAACTCTGGCCGGCGAGGCAGATGAACGAGACACAAGTCGACAGACCGACAACAACAGCGAAGAATGCCAATGCGCTTTTCAGGCGCGGCTCATGCGCTGAGATCGCAATGCCAAGCACGCGCGGAGAGAAGAGCGCCGCGACGCAGGTATCCCAGAATCGTTTGACGATCCCTGCATCGGTCGTCCACGGGACAGGCACGCCGACCGCGACGGCGTCGTGTTCCCTCCCCGGAACCGGAACGAGCACGCACGAGTCCATCGTGATGGATTGGTGGCAACACTGACACTCAAACTCGGACGGAACAAGATGCCCCTTCTCGCCCGCGCCGTAGTAGGGCTGCTCACAGTGCGGGCACTTGAAGATCACCGCATAGGGCTGAAACTCGTAGGAACGCCGTGCGAACTCCGTTCCGCACTCCGGGCAGGTGTTGCCGGGGAGATTCCAGAGAATGTGATCGCAACTCTTGCAGCGCATCCGGCGCGTCCTTCAAGCGATTTAGTCTTCTGGCGCATCCTTCGAAACTCGTCGGCGGAACTCAGCCATCAATTGTTGCGTGATTGGTCCGACGGAACCATCACCAAACTGCTCGCCATCGATCTTGGTGACGCCGATGATTTCGGCTGCCGTTCCCGTCAGAAACACCTCATCGGCGGTGAAGAGATCCTCGATGCGGAATCGGCGCTCTTCCACCGTGATACCCATCACGGGCGCAAGCGTGTCCATGACGAATCCCCGCGTCACACCATTGAGTAGACCCGCGCTCGTCGGCGGAGTCACGAGCCGCCCGCCCATCACCAGAAAGATGTTGTCGCCGGTGCACTCACATACCTCGCCATCGGTATTGAGCATGATCGCCTCATGCACGCCTGCATCAATCGCCTCGATCTTCGCGAGAATGTTGTTGAGATAGTTGAGGCTCTTCACTGATGGATCGAGGCACTCCACGGGAATGCGGGGCCGCCGCGCGACCACCACCGGCATGCCCTGCGCGTACATCTCCTTCGGATAAAGTTGAATCCGGTCGACGATCACGAAGGTGCAAGGCTTCGGGCAAGTAAATGGCGAAAGTCCAAGCGGGCCCACCCCACGGGTCACGACAAGACGGATGTAGGCATCCGAAGCAGCATTGGCTTCGACGGTTTCGCGTACCGCTTGCTCAAGCTCGCGAAGGGTGTAATGCATTGTCAGCCGAATCGACTTCGCACTTGCGAGAAGCCGTTCGAGGTGGGTCTTCAGTTTGAATACACGGCCACCGTAGGCACGGATCCCTTCAAACACGCCATCGCCATAGAGCAAGCCATGGTCAAAGACCGAAACCTGTGCGTGTTCTTTGTCGACAAGCGCGCCATCTATCCAAATCTTCATACAGCCTCCGTCGCCGCGGCATTGCGGCGTCGGAGTGTAACAACCAGTCCTACTTGCTCACGAACTCCGGTGCGCACGCACTCTGCTGCTCACCCAAGGCGCCGCGAAACGCCCGTCGAAGCTCGGCGAGTGAGCGGACTGGAATAGAGGAGGCCCCCTCGTCGAGTCCGGATTGCAACGCGAACTCATGCAGGAGGGCGTGCGCTGGCGCAGTCGCCCAGACCGACACGATCCACGGCGATTTCGCCTCAATCGAGAGCGTTCCATGTCCAACAAACTCTCGCATGAGCCACTCCACGACGGTGCCCCGCTCCTCCGCACCGCCGACGAGATGAATGCGCATCGTCTCCACACCCTCAAGGTCCGCGATCGGTCGCACGCGCGTGATGAAAATCGGATTCCCATGCTGCGGATGACGCAACCGATTCGGCTCGGGAGTATCGAATCCATCCGGGTGTTCAAACACAAGCCCGATACGCGGCGCAAGCGCGCCAAGCCGCGCCAACAACTCCGCAAGGGTTGCTTCCGGAATGCGGGCGCACGTCGACCTCAGTTGGATCGCTCCGTCTTCGTTGACGGACGCGACGCGCAGGTGCGTTCCACCGGAGAGGAGGTGCGTGCACTTGGCAAGCGGTCCGGATGCAAGGTCTGGAAGTTCCCAATGCGGGCGCTGCGAGAACAGCGCGAGACGCGCGGGACGCTCAATCGCCGCCTTCGCGAGAATCGTCAGCGCCTCAGGCAGAATGCGACCATCCGGCGCACTCAATCCATGATCGAGATCGATGAGCACGCCATCATGCGAACCACTCGCGCGCCCCGCTGCGTCGATCCCCTCGCGCTGCAGCGCCGCGCCGGTGGCGGGCGCCGGCAAGACACTCCCACACGCCGCGGGAGTTGACGGGGCCCCGAGTGTGACGAGTCCGTGCTTTCCACTTCGCACTGACTTCGCCCACTGTGCGCAGCAATCATCGAGAGCACTCGCGAGCGCGGGGTATTCAAAGTGAAATCCATGCATCGTCGCTCGACTCGGGACGGCATGGCGAGACGCGATGAGTTCCGCCGCACCCTGCCCGAGCAACACGCGTAAGACGAGTGCGGGAATGGTGTGCACTGGCGCCATCACGCCGTGCGCACCGCACCGCGCAGCGAGCTCTCGCGACATCCGTGACCAGTGCACCGCTTCGGGTGCGACTGCATTGACGGTCCCCTTCATCGCGACGCTCCCGATCGCCCAATCAAACATGTGCACCACGTCGCGCCAGTGAATCCACGGCACGAACTGCGTGCCCTTCCCTGGAATCACACCGCAGCCCCGTCGAAACCACGGCAACGCGTGTGGGATCAGCCCGCCCTGCGGATCGAGCACACTCCCAAGGCGCAGCGTCACGATGCGCATGCCGAGCACTTCCGCACGCGCGCACTCGCTCTCGAGTTGCGCCATGACGCCCGCAAGAAATCCTGCGCCGTACGACGCCCGATCGTCAAGTTGCTCGAAGCCTCGGTCTCCAAACGCCGCAACGGTCGACGCGACGATGAATGCTCGCGGCGGATTGGTCGCCATTCGCACGCCATCCACAAGTCGACGCGCACTCTCGAGTCGACTCGCGCGAATCTCTTGGCGAACGCGTTTGGTCCACCGTCCATGCGCGGTGTTATGCCCGGCAAGGTGCACGATCGCATCGCACGCGTCTAATGCAGCCTGCCAGACGCCGGGAAATCGCGCGTCGCCTGCGACGACTTCGACCGACCGCCCAAGCGACGCGAAGAGCGCGCGCGCCTGGGACGGATGGCGGCTCAACGCAACCACACGATCTCCTCGCCGCGCGCGATCGGCAACGAGCCTGCGTCCAATCGTTCCAGTAGCGCCGGTGATGAAAACTCGCATCGGAAGAAGAGAATCTGAAACGGGGTCTCGGCTGCAGGCGACGCCTTCGAACGCAAGGCGGTCGGGGTATTCGGTGGCGGCGGTCGAACGCCATTGCGTCCTGAATCATGCATGAATCTTGCGGACGGTCGCGGCTGGAATGCCAAGTTGCTCGCGGTACTTCACGACGGTACGCCGAGCGATTTCCACGCCGCGAGCCTGCAGTTGCTCCGCAATTGCTCGGTCGCTCAACGGATGATGGCGATCTTCACCTTGGACGACTTCCTGCAGCATCGCCTTGATCGCGTTCCAAGAAACATCTTCGCCCTCACGATTCTCCGTGCCTCCAGCGAAAAAGTCCCGCAGCCTGACCAACCCACGCGGGGACGCCATCCACTTCTCCGCCACTGCTCGGCTGACGGTGCTGACATGAATGCCCAGTTGCTCCGCAAGATCCGTCATCGGCATGGGGCGGAGAAAATTCGGCCCATGTTCAAACCAATCGCGCTGCCGAGCCACGACCGCCCTCGTCACACGGGCCAGTGTTGTCTTGCGCTGTTCGATGGCTTCGAGGAGCGTGCGCGCAGCACGGACACTCTCGCCCGCGAATGATCGCGCGGCCTTGTCGGCCGACTTATCTTCGGCGAGCTCTTCATACTCGCGGGAGACTCGCACACGAGGGATGAGTTCATCCGAAAGACGAACGGTGTATTCGCCCGCATCGATGTCGAGTTCGACAATAACATCTGGCACGATCGGTTCGTTGCTCGGCGGAACCAATGCGTAGCCTGGCGCGGTCGTCAAGCGACGCATGACAGCCTTCGCCGCGTCGATGCGCGCATAGTCCATGCCGCTCGAATCGCAAATCTTCGGAAGGCGGTTCGCCAGCAAATCGTCGTAGTGCTTTTCCAACAGCAGTAACGCGTCGCTCCACACCAGCGCGGTCGATTGCGTGAGCGATTCCTCAAGCGCCGAAGCGGTCTGCAATTGCAGGCACTCGCGAACGGAGGTTGCAGCAAGCCCCGGCGGGCTGAGTTCATGCTGTAAACGAGTGAGCGCGCGCGTCAGCAACGGGAGCGACCAATCGCAACCCGGCATGGACGCGGACTGATGCAGAATCGTCTCGAGGTCCGCGCTCAGTAACCCCTCGGGTGCGATGTACTCGATCAGCCGCGCTCCTGCGGCGCGAAGTTCGGGATCATGGATCTCCGAAAACGACCACTGCTCGAGCAGTTGCTCAGTCAGCGACGCGCCACTCCCCGCAGTGTTGTTCATCGCCGACATCTTCGGGTCTTCGTCGGAATCGCTCGCGCGAGTCGGCCGATAGTCGCGATCGCCAGACCACTGATCACCGTAACTTCGCTCCATCGATCGAAGGCGCTCGAACTCCATCGACCCTCCGCCCTGCGGAGCATCTTCACGCGTTTGGCTCGTGCGGGTTGTGAGCACTTCGCCCGACTGCGCCCGATCATCGCCTGGCTCGACAATCTCGAGCGCCACATTCGTTTCGAGTTCACGGTCGAGCCGCTCACGAAGCGCAAGCAGCGGAAGTTCGAGGATCTCCGCCGCTTGAATGAGCTTGGGAGTCAGCGCAAGGTTCTGACCTTGGCGCAGCCCCTGAGAAGTTTCAAAGCGCATTCCGCTCATAAGTGCTCGCAGTGCCAGCCTCCTGCAATCGTACGACAAGCATGCCACGAACTTGGAATTCCCCAAGTGCAAAGCACGACAATTACTCGCGAGGAAAAGCAGATGCTGCGCAGGGCATTTCGACAGAATGACAATCTCCACCCCAGAGATGGGGAGGAGTCCCGATCACAAGCCCGTTCGGCCTGCGATCGCGTCAGCGATAACACCAGGATTCGCCAAATCAAGCTGACTTCCGCTCGCGAGTCCGCGCGCAAGCCTCGTGACACGGACGCCCCGCTTGGATGCCTCTCGCGCAATCCAAAGCGCGGTTGTGTCACCTTCGAGGTCGGGATTCATACCCAAGACAAGTTCTTCCACCGCGACCGATTGCGCGTTTTTCGTCGAATCGTCGAGGCGGGCGAGGAGTGGCTGCAACACGATTCCCTCGGGACCCACTCCGGCGAGCGGGTCAAGTCGTCCGAGCAAGACATGATAAATCCCGCGAAACGAGCCCGCCTTCTCGATGGCGAGCACATCCTTCGGCTGCTCGACGACAAGGACGATCGCCGCTTCGCGACGAGCATCCGAGCAGATGGAGCAATGCGTGGCATCGCAGATGTTCCAGCAGATGGGGCAGTGCGCGATCTTGGTCTTTGCGTCCATGATGGCGTGGGCGAGTGCATCGGCCTCGTCGTTGCTCTCCCGAAGCACATGAAACGCCAGACGCTCCGCGCTGCGCCGGCCGATTCCAGGCAAGCGAGCAAATGCATCGATAAGACGAGAAACCGCTTCGGGATACCCCTTCATCCGATCATTCCTTGCACCGCTTCGGGGGGAAGCGGAATGTTCATCTCGGCGGCCGCGTCGGAGAGTTCACTCGCCAGCCGAGCACGCGCCATGTCGAGAGCCGCGTTGACGCACTCCGCAATCAAGCGATTCGCGTACTGCAAATCGGCCGCGCTTCCGGACGCAAGACCACGAATCATGCTCGGCGCAAGCTCCACTCGAGTGATGTGTAAATCACAAGTCGCGCGGACCTGCACCGCCCCACCACCCACAACCGCCTCCACCTCCGTGGTTGCGAGCCGCGCTTTGATTTCATCCACCCGCGCGCGGAGCTTGGGGAGATCCTTCATCATGCCGCCGAGTTGCGCTGCCAATTTGAACTTTTCAAACATGCGTCTACCTCAACTTGAATCCGTCGCATCGCCGGCGACTGCTTCACCGGATGCCTGCAGCGGAAGCGTGGTCACTTCCACGATACTCGCGTCAAACAGTTCCATCACACCACGAATCAGTGGATCGTTGCGCACCGCCGCGTCAATTCCACTTCCGGCCTTGGGCGGCTGCGCGTGCTTTCCGACGCGAGGGCGCAAATCGAATTGCACAGGCCCCGAGCAGACCCGGCGCAACAGCGCTCGCACACGATCGGGATTGTCGAGCACAAATCGGCCCGCTCCCGTGGATGGATCTGCATCGACAAGCACTCGAATCTCGTCTCGGGTTCGTGCAAACTCGAGAATTGAAATCTCCCCAATCAGTGCTTTGTCGGACGGACTGCGCTCCGCGGCGAGTGCAAGTTGCTCCACGAGTGCTTCGAGAGTTTGAATCTCGACCGTCGGGCTCACTATCGGAGGTGCGGTGCCCACCGACGGCGGAAACTTCTCTCGTGATGACGATGGACTGCTCGAAGGAGAGGCAAGGTCGTGACCCCCAGCACGCGGCGCGCGGGGGTCAACCGCTTTTTTTGCGTCGACCCCGACCGGCGTTCGAGGCGCTGCTGCGAGTAGGGCCGCGCCCGATGCGAATCGCGATGCGAGCGCGAGTCGCACAAGGCACGCGTCAAACAACGCGCGCGGCGCGCTCGAAGAGCGCACGCTGCGTCCAATACTGTCACAGGCTGCAATCGCGTGCACGCAGTAGGCCGGATCAACGCGCGGCGCGAGCGACGCAAGGCGCTCCCGCGAGGCACTCGCGCACTCGAGCAACGCGCTCTCGCCGCCGCAGGTGCTCGCAACGAGCAGCCAGCGAAATCGTTCGGCGAGCATGTCAAGGCCGTGCTCCACAGCAGTGCCGCCCTCGAGCAACTTTGCACCCATCGCAAGCGCATCGGCGCTTCGTTCCTCGACAATTGCCGTCATGAGGTCAAGCAAGAGCGCATCCTGCGGAAGTCCGAAGACCTGCTCGAGCAACGAAGCATCCACGCAGCGATCCATCGACGCTGCGAAGAGCCGATCAAGGAGACTGAGTCCATCGCGCATGGACCCATTGGCCATACGCGCGATCGCGAGCAGTGCGTCACTGCTTGACTCCATCCCCTCCTTGACCGAGACAACCCCGAGGTGTCGCGCGATTTCAGCCGCGGGGATGTTGCGAAAATCAAATCGCTGGCACCGCGACTGAATGGTTTGCGGCACCTTGTGCGGTTCGGTGGTGCAGAGGATGAACTTCACATGCGACGGTGGTTCTTCCATCGTCTTCAACAGCGCGTTGAACGCTGGAGTGGTCAGCATGTGCACTTCGTCAATGATGTAGATGCGATACTTGCCCCGTGTGGGCGCGAGCCCCGCGCCCGCGATGAGATCGCGCGCATCGTCGATTCCGCGATTGGAGGCACCATCAATCTCCATCACATCAAGGTCTTCGCCACGAAGGATCGCCTCCCCGACCGCGACCTGCTCGCCCTCCTGCCCACCTGCGCCAGCATTCAGCGCGCGCGCAAAGATGCGGGCCAGTGAGGTCTTCCCAACACCGCGCGTTCCGCAGAAGAGATAGGCATGTGCCGTGCGGCCCGTCGCGATCGCGTTCCGCAAAGTGCGCGCGATGGGCTCTTGTCCCACGAGATCCTCAAACTCACGGGACCGATACCGGCGAGCGAGCACCGTGTAGGGTCGTTGAGGTTCGAAAACGGCAGTCAGCGCGGAGCGCGCGTCCTCGACGAGTGCTGGCGCGTCAGAAGATCGTGCGGACTTCTTAGCCATGAACGGAGGTACCAGAGTGCAAGGGCGCAAATCCCTCGCAAGGAGTTGCGGCATTCCAACGAGAAGGGAAAGGAGTTGCTGAAGACGGCCAGGCGACGACTGCTCGGACGACGACGCTTATGGCTGCTGCGGTCAAGCCCTGACCAAGTTCACGGTCCGCCCGACTGTCGCGCCTGGCCATCTTCAACAACTCCAAGGGCGATGATGGTAGCAGAGCGCCCAAGGAGCGGCAGTCGCCGAAACTCATTGTGTAGACTCATGCCATGTCCGCGGTCAAAGATGCACCACCAAACAGCAGCCCTCCTCCGGCGCAGCCCACTTCTCGCGCGCGTCATACCAGCGAGCGGCATCTGCGCGAAGAGCAGTCGCGGCGAGTGGTCCTGCTCGTCGTGCGACTCAGTTTCTTCGTGCTGTTGGTGACGACTGCGGTGCTGCTCATCGCGACTCGGACCAGTGCGAGCGAGAGTTTCTCCTATCTCAACCTCGCGGTCATCGCAGGGACCGCGATCAGCGTCGGCGTCATCGTGCTGGTCATTGACATCATGACGCCCAACAAGCGCATGGCAGCAATGTTCGGGACCTATCTTGGTGTTTGTTTCGGCCTGATCGGCGCGCTCGCGCTCGGCGCGTTGCTTGAGATGTTGGCGCACGCGTGGGAACTCATCCCACAAGACCTGAACGCGCCACCACCAATCTGGATTCCGGTGGTCAAGGCAATGCTCGCGATTACCCTCTCCTACATCGCGGTGAGCACCGTCCTGACCACGCGGAACGATTTCCGCTTCATCATTCCTTTCGTCGAGTTCAAGCGCCAGCGACGCGGCGCGCTCCCCATCCTCCTCGATACCAGCGCCCTCGTCGATGGTCGAGTCCAAGAACTCGGGCTCGGCGGGATCATCGATGCTCCCCTCTCGATTCCCTCGTTCGTCCTCGATGAATTGCAGCGACTCGCGGATAGTAGCGAACGAAGCAAGCGAGCTCGGGGAAAGCGAGGACTCGAAATCGTGCAGCGACTCCAGGCCAACGCGCTCGTGGATTTGAGTATCGAGGAGTTCGACATGGATGTCCTCGGCCGCGGGGTGGACCGCCTGCTCGTCGAACTCGCGCAACGAGATGGCTACCGCATCCTCACCACCGATGCGAACCTAGAGAAGATCGCGTCGATCGGCGGCGTCGGCGTCATCAATGTCAACGCGCTCGCGGTCGGACTGCGGGTTGCAGCGGTTCCAGGTGACATCCTCGAAGTCGAAGTCATTCGCTCCGGCGACACGGCGGCGCAGGGCGTTGGGTACCTCGACGACGGCACGATGGTGGTGATCGAAAACGGAGAACGCACGATCGGGACTGTCGTGCGCGTCCAGACCACCAACAGCGTCAGCACGGCATCGGGCCGGATCATCTTCGCGAAAGTTGTGCAAACAACGCCAGAGCCTGGCAGCGCTGCGAGCGTGACGAAACTTGCGACGGAGCAGCCGAGGTGGAAGGGACCGCCCCCCGCGCCGCGTTCAGCAAGCGATCGCAATCCAAGGCGGTGAATCACGAGGGACGCAACGAACAACGCGCGTCAAGCGACGCGCGTTGGCGTGTGCTGCGGATTGCCCGTTGGCGCGAACTCAACGGCCGAGGGCGAGGAGCTGATTGATCAGTTCATCGGTCGTGGTGATCACACGGCTCGCAGCGGAGTAACCCGTGCTTGCCAGAATCATGTTGATGAATTCCTGCGAGAGATCGACATTCGAAAGTTCGAGCGCGCCCCCGACGAGTCGACCTGTCCCGAAGTCACGGGGCTTGGCAACGAGCGGAGTGCCGGAGTTGGGTCCAGTGCGGAAAACATTGTCGCCTCCATCCACAAGACCCTCAGGGTTGGAGAACTTCGCGAGTGCGATCTGACCGATCGCTCGGGTCAGCCCATTCGTGAACGAGCCTGCGATGATTCCATCTTCACCGATGGAAAAGTTCGCGAGGGTGCCGATCGACGAACCATCCTGATACACCGCGGCGAGATTGGACGCAGAGTCAGTCAAACTTGATACCGAGTCGGCGCCGGAATTGAAATCCATGTTGACAGTGAGCGGCGAAACGGCGCCGTTCGTGCGCGTGATCGAGAACGCCTGATTGGTTGCGGAGAGGAAGCGACCGCTCGCGTCAAAGCTGACTTCACCAAGTCCGATGAGTCTGGCTGCGGCATCGTTGTCGTTGCTCTCGGCGACGAACTGCCAAGTGGTTCCACCACTGGCGGATGTTGCCTGCAGGACGAAGGTCAGGTCAATCGTGAGCGGCGTGCCGAGGGAGTCGTAGACGACGAAACTCGTTCGCACACTTTCGCCCGTCGCGGCGCCAGTCTTGGTGAGGACGAGGGGTTGACCACTGCCCGCGCCTGGCGTCGTCACGACAAAGTCAGCAGTTTCGAGCCCAAGTTCTTGCACCGTACCTTCATTGCCCTGAATGACGAGTTGACCGCCGGCGTTGATCGACACACTTCCGCCGAGATTGGAATTCGTTCCGATCGCGGAGTTGTCGACGCCGAGAATGTCTTCGAGGTACGAAGTAAAGTCGCCCAGTGTCGTCCCGAATCCGTCCGAGCCAGCAACCGCGGTCGCGCTGAACGCAAAGCTATGCGTTTCAAGATCCTTGCCGCCCTTTTCAACACCGCTGAGCGTGAGGATTTTCGGATTGGTTGCACTATCGAACGCCGTCACGAATCCACCCGCGCCGTCGGACATATAGACATTCGTGGTGGTGAGGTCGGTCGCGGCCGTGACAGGAATCGTCAACGCAGCATCGGTGAACCAAGCGCGACCTTCATGGACGGAGCCGGTCGTTCCGACGGTGCCGGATGCGTTGAGATTGCCGTTGAAGATCACATTCCGACTCGCTTCGGCCAGCGTCAGGGTTCCCACGGGAACCGAGAGCGGCACAAGGTCGCCTTCGATGACATTGAACTGCTCATCGACCGAGAAGCCCATGACACGAGCGCCGCTCTGTGTCACCAGTTCATTCTGTGGATTGCGGACAAAATTGCCCGAACGGGTGAATGCGCGGGACCCCGCAACATCCACGATGAAGAATCCATCCCCTTCAATCGCGACATCCGTCGCCACGCCCGTCGCGCCGATCGCGCCGTTGTTGAAGTTCCGCTGCGTGCCCGCGATGGTGACGCCGAGGCCGATCTGCCCTGGATTCGTACCGCCATTGTTCCCACTCGGCGCACTGCCGAGCGAGAAGTTACGGCTGAAGGTCGGCGTGAACTGAATCCGGTTCGACTTGAACGCGGTGGTGTTCACATTCGAAATGTTGTTACCAATCACATCAAGCCGACGAGAGTTCGAGATGAGTCCCGAGAGGCCGGTGAAGAGTGCGGTTGTCGATGCCATAGGAAAACCTCCAAGTGTCGGAAGCAACTTCTACGCAGCGGACGCGCCGCGCGAAGAGGACCCCAAACCAGCGGGATCCAGATTCTGATCAGCAATGTCTGTGCCAGTCATGGACTCGGCATCCCTTGCCGAGTTGTGTGCAAGAACGATCTGTTCCTGCACCGCGAGCGGTACAAGTGCGTGCAAGACCAAGACGCGCGCCCCTTGCGACGCGGGAGTTGTCCCAATGCGAATCGCGCAGTCAATCTCCTCGAGCGCCCCACCGAGCGGACGCTCCACGCTGCGCGTGGCAACATCGGCAACAAATGGTCCTTCGTGCGTGACGATGAGTGCGCGCTTGAACCCCCGTGCCTCGGCCTGGTCGAGCGCTTGCGCGACTTCTTCGAGTTCGCTGTTGGTGAGCTCGGCGCCGCCCCGCGCGTCTACTGATCGGTGCGACGACACATCACCATCTCGAGCGAGTTCAAGCAGTGCGCCGAATCCTCCGTCGGCAATTGAAACTCGCGCCGCGCTCGACTTCCCCGACGCGGTTGGTCGGATCGCGGGTTCAAGCCTACGCAAGAGTTGTCGCGGATCGATGCTCATCGGCTTGAGGTAGTGTTAGCCACCACCACCACCAGCGCTTCCACCGCCACCCGACGAACCACCGCTGCCGCCACTTGGCGCGGGCGGAGTTGCGGGAGGGGAGTCGATGAACTCCACATTGTCCATCGGAAGCACCCAGCCGGTGTTGAGGACGAGACCGACCGACTCCCCATCACGAATCACACTCTGCACCGTGCCACCAACTCGGATGGCATCCTGCGTGAGGCCGCTGACGCGCTTGCCGATTAGATTTCCCGCGCTCGCGAGCTGATTCTGAAAGACGATCGCGCCGAGTCGTTCCTGCAGCTGAATATCAGTTTCGATCGATCGAATCGAGTTCAACTGCTCGAGGAGTGCGGAAGAATCGCTCGGCTTGAATGGATCCTGATTCGAAAGTTCCGTGAAGATGATCCGCATGAAGTCTTCGCTACTGAGCTCGTTGAAACGGCTCGGCAGTGATGCGTTCGATCCGACGGCAGCGGCGTTACTGGCGATAGCGCTCATGAGCGGGCTCCATGCAAGAGTGCAGAGGCAAAGGAATCGGAAGACGGAATTGCGTCGGCGGCGAGGGAGTGCGCGGCGCGGGAACTTGACTCACGACGACCGCGGGACTCCCCCTGCGCGCCGTCGTGCCGGGCGGAAGATTCTTGTTGATGCGAACGATCACCGGCGGCGTCTTGGTGCGTGTTCGAGACTGAAGGAGCGCGTCGATCGCTCATCGCGAATGGGGACGATGCCTGTTCCGCGGTTGCGTTGCGTTGGTGGGCCGATTGGGTTGACGAACTCTCCACTTGCAATCGATCCACATACAGTCCTTGTGTCTCGAGCGCGCTCCGGAGTGCGCCAAGGTGCATCTCAAGCACTGCCCGCGCCTCGGGAGTGGCCGTTCGGAAATCCACGCGGACACTTCCTTGCTCCATCACCATCTTGACCTGCACTGCACCGAGTTCTGGCGGATCGAGGCGAATCGAAAGCGTTCCGCCTCGCTGCTGCGTCAACGCCGCAAGTCCCCTCGCGACGAGCTTTCCGTTGGTCTGCATCGCGCCATCGTGCGAGTCCGGCACTGCGATCGAGGCGAACTCTGGCGCGAGTGCGGCGACGGACTTTGATCCGAATGCTGATTCTTGTGCGGCAGCGATCGCAGCGGGAAGCGCCGACGCGCCATCGCTCATTGCTGAGGATAGATGCACGCGGGCAATCGAAGCGTTCGAGAGAGGGTCGCTCGCGAGAACCTGCTCGGCGTTGGTCGTTGCTGCAGCTCCCGCGCGATTTGCGCTCGCAATCTCCGCTTCCACCGCGGTCACGCGCGATGCAATCGCCTCCGCGCTCGCGCTGCGCTGCACAGCGGGCGCGTCAGATGCTCGCGCCGCGGTAGCACTGCGCGGAGCAATCCGCGCATCGATGCGTGCTGGGCGCGCGAACGAATTCACGGTGATTGTGAATGGCATCTCCAACGCGAGTGCCGATGGCGAAGTGGATGAACGCTGTGCCTGCGCAACGCGCTGCGATTGAGCCGGAGCGGAACGCACCTCCATCGCACTCGCGGGGGATGGCGCCTGGAATGGCGACTTCATCGAGAGCGCGACCTGCAGCGCCTGCGTCGACTCCCTTGGAGAAAGTTGCGATGTGCTTGGTGCGGGCGACGGAGCCGCCTCGACACCCTCAATCGGGGTATGTGCGGAAGGAGCTTGGTGCACGGCGAACGGAGACTCGACCTGCGCCGCGGACGCAGCACTCGGGACTGCATCAATCAATCGCGCGTCGGGCGCATCGAGCATCGTCGTGGGCGCGGAGAGTTGGGCGATGAACACGGGCCTCGTCGCTGGCGAAGTTCCTTGCGCGCGTGCATCAGCGACGACCATCGGCTTCTGTGCGTCGGAGGCTGAGACATCGGAAGCGCGCTGGATCACTGCGCCGTCGCCGGCGGATTCAGTCACCCGACTCGACTCCGAACGCAAGTCATTCGAGGCCACCTGAGCATTCGGAATCTCTGGACTCGAAGCACCATCCGACAATTCCTCACGGGCACTTCGACGAATTCTGCCCCCATCGTGCGGCCTCTCGGACGCGCCATCAAACTCCTCGCGAAAATCAATGCGCGCGTCCGTCTGCGCAATTGGCGAAGGCGCAGAAACTGCCCCAATTCGGGCGGAATTTGCGGTCGCAAACGAAGTACTTGGCGAGAAATCAACCATGCGGTGCACCAGGAGCCCAGGAATCGGGCCTTGATGCAGAGAGGTTGCAATTGGAGTGCCTCGTCGGCGCAGCGCGCGAAGTTCAGCCTCTGACGCTCACAGGCGCGTTCGCTGCGGGCGCGACCGGCGATGAGGACTGCGGAGTCGACGGCGCGGTCGAGGCAGGCGCCATCGTCGCCGGAGGAGCGGCTGGGGAAGTTCGCGGCGCCGATTGAGCCTGTTCGCTTTCAAGCCCGAGCGAGCGAAGGCGTTCGAGTAGGTCGGTGGCAGTCTTTGCCTCGGCGGGTGATTTGAACGCCTTCAGAAGGTTCGCGCTCTTCGTCCCGCTCATCGCGTCGAGGTACTTCACGGCCTGTTCGACCTTCCCATTCGCGACGAGTTCAAGGATCCACTCCTTGCTCTGTTTGGGCGGCATACCTTCAAGGAGCTTGACGGCCTTCTTGAACTGCTCGCTTGTTTCGCGTTGCTTTTCATCCGCAATCGCCTGCTCCCACGCAGCGCGGCGCGCGTCGAGCGCACCTTCGCGATTGGCGACCGCGTCTTCTCGCTCTCCGATTTCGCTGGCAAGGCGAGCCTGTTCGTCGGTGAGAGTCTTCATCGCGAGCTGCGCCCGCTCCTCAAATCGCTCGGACGCCGCGATCTGCTCGATTCGGGTGAATGGCGCTTCCAACAACTTGCGGCCCTCGGCGGCCACACGCGCCGCTTCTTCCGCGATGAGGTTCTCTTCCTCGAGTCGCGCCGCATCCTCGGAGGTACTCGATGCGAGAATCGTCTTCAAGAGTTCGAACCGCTGCGCGTCCATCCGCCCGGTCTGCCACAGCCAACCGACAAACGCCGCGATCGCGATGAGGTTAGCGATCGCAAGAATGGAGAGGAGGCGCCAGAGAGTTTTCATGCTTGTCCTTCTTGTTGCTTGCGCTGTGCGAGATTGCCTCCGAACTCATCGAGCTGATCGCGCTCTTTCTTCTCTTCGGCGCGCCGCCACTCGGCGGCGCGCGAATCTCGGAGCATCTCCAATGCGCGTCGATCCTGCGCTGCGGCAACCATTGCAGCCCGCGCGGACTGCAATCCACGATCAAGTCCAGAGAGCTCAATGACTGTGCGCTGCGCTTTTCGGAAGAGACCCATGCCGGCGTTGGCATGTTGCCGGAGTTGCGTGGGGTCGATCGCGCCCACCATCGAATTCCTCCATGCCTCACGACTCGACTGAATCTCTGCCTGCCGTGCACGAAGCCCTTCCTCAAGTCGAACGCGCACCGCGTCAATGCGTGCAAACGCCGCACGCTTCTCTTCTTCGATCTGCATGCGCCGTTCGAGCGCGCGTTGGAGTTTGAAGACAAATCGTGCCATATGCACTTAGCGCCGAGCCCGCGCCCCTCCTGTCGCTCCCGTGGCGGTCGGGCTCGGGGTTTGCGCGGCGCCCGCGCTCCCTCGCAAGGCATCCGCCGCAAGTGATAGTTCAATGAGTGAGCGCAGGGCGTGCGGATACGCCGCTCGCTCATCGCGATCTTGCTTCAGGAATTGATCAATGTGCGGCTTCATCACGACCGCGGCGTCCACATCGGGATTCGCGCCCTTCTGGTACGCGCCAATGGAGAGTAACTCTTCCGCTTCACGATGCGCAGAGAGCAGCCGCAGCACATGTCGGCGCGCGAGCGCGTGTGGTTGATCAGAGACTTGATCCGCGACGCGAGAGATCGATTGCAATGGATCAATCGCTGGAAAGTGCGAGCGTTCCGCAAACTTTCGGCTGAGCACGATGTGCCCGTCGAGAATGCCCTTGGCCGCATCGGCGATCGGTTCCGTAAAATCATCGCCTTCCACAAGCACGGTGTAGAAACCGGTGATCGAACCACCACAGGACAACCGACCCGCGCGCTCGAGCACCCGAGGGAGGAGCGCGAACACGCTCGGCGTGAATCCTTTCGTCGCCGGTGCTTCTCCTGCCGAAAGTCCGATTTGCCGCTGCGCTTGCGCGAATCGCGTAATCGAGTCGAGCATGAGGAGCACATCCTGTCCTTCCGCGCGAAAATGCTCGGCGATGGAACATGCGGCGAGTGCGGCTCGAACTCGCATGAGTGGAGTTTCGTCTCCAGTGGCAACGACCACAACACTGCGGGCGAGACCTTCTTCCCCGAGAACATGCTCGAGAAACTCAGGAACCTCTCGACCGCGCTCACCAATCAGTCCAATGACATTCACATCGGCATCGGTGCCGCGCGCAATGGAGCCGAGCAAAGTGCTCTTCCCCACGCCCGGACCCGCGAAGATGCCAATGCGCTGCCCCTTCCCAACGGTCAAGAATGCATCAATCGCGCGAACACCGGTTGGCAGCGGATCACGAATGACGCCTCGCTCGAGTGGCCCCGTGCGCGCAGGCCAGAGTGGCTGGGGCGAGCCGGTCAGAATGGCGCCTTTCCCATCGATGGGACGCCCGAGCGCATCCACTACGCGACCGAGGAGTTGCGATGAAACGGGGATCGACGCAATCGGTCGTTCGCCGATGACCCTCACGCCGCTGCCGATTCCATCCGCTTCGCCCAGCAGCATCACCAGCGCACGAGGGCCATCGAATCCAACCACTTCGCCGCGCGGGTGCTCCCGTCGAGTCGAAACCGCGACGCGGACCAGCGATCCAACGGGTAATGGCAAACTGTCGACGACCACGACGAGTCCCTTCACCGCCGCGACCGTCCCCACAATCTCTCGTGGTTCGACCGAAGGCATCGCCGCACGAATCGCGGCCAGATTCATGGGGCATCCCCATGCTCGGTTGCGGGAGGTGTGACGCGACGATCAGGTGCTGCGGCGCGCGGGAGATCGCCAATGATCGCCTCTTGGATTCGCCGAAACTGCGTCGCGAGCGTGGCATCGACGGAGCCTTCCGGCGTCGTCACCATCACGCCGCCGCGACCGACCGAGTCCAACCGCTCCAATCGCACCGACGGATTGCCGCCCACGACCGCAAGGAGCGCGGGCATTTCGCGCTCAAGCATGGCGTAGTCGTCCGTATGACATCGCACGAGCAGCGTCGTGGCCTTGGAGACAAGCGCAATCGCCGCTTCCACTTGCCGAACAACCGCCCGATCATCGACAGCCACAGCTGTTCGCGCGGCCTTCTCCGCGATCATCACCGCGAGGGAGGCGAGGTCTCGTTCCGCCTCGTGCAGACGCTCTTCTCGCACCGATTGCCAACGCACGAGCTCTTTTACATACGCCGTGGAGAGTGCTTCGAATCGAGCCGCCCATTCAACGCGGGCGGCTTCATGACCAGTGCGCGCTCCAGCTTCGAGTCCGTCGCTTTCGCCCTTCGCATAGCCCTTCGCGAGGCCCTCCGTGTGCGCGCGCTTGCGTTCGACTTCGACGATCTGCACCGCATCCAGACGGGCCTGCGCGACCAGTCGTTCGGCCTCAAGTCGCGCCGCGCGAAGCGTCTCCTCCGCACCTTTGCGCAGATCCGTGAGATCGAACGCTCCGCACGCGAGATTCGTGCTGTTGGTTTGATGCTTGATGACGCTCAACCGAACTCCTAGAAAGCCAAATGGATCAGCTTGCGGCGGGGATCAAACGACGACATCCTTTTCGCCGCCACGACCGGAAATGATGATCTCGCCGGCGTCCTCGAGTCGGCGCACGATGTCCACGATGCGCTGCTGCGCCGCCTCCACATCGGACATCCGCACCGGACCCATGAACTCCATGTCATCACGAACCGCCTCGGCCGCGCGACTCGACATGTTGGTGAAGATCTTCGTCTTGAGATCATCACTCGCGGTCTTGAGTGCCATACACAATTCGGAGTTGTCAACCTCTTTGAGCACCGTCTGAATACCCTTGTCATTGACATTGAGAATGTCCTCGAACACGAACATGCGCCGACGGATGTCCTCGACGAGATCTGGATCTTCGCTCTCGACGCCTTGCATGATGGTGCGTTCCGTCGCGCGGTCGACAAGGTTCAAAATCTCCGCGACCGTCTCCACCCCGCCGACCTTCTCCATCGAAGAGGAGATCATGTTCGAAAGCCGGCTCTCGAGCGCCGACTCGACTTCGCGCACGACTTCTGGATTGGTCTGCTCCATGTTCGCGACGCGGCGAACGACCTCGACCTGTTTCTGCGGGGGCAACCCGACCAGAATCTCACTCGCCTTGTGATGCGCGAGGTGACTCACGATCAGCGCAATCGTCTGCGGGTGCTCCTCTTGAATGAAAGTGAGGAGGTTGCCGCTCTCCGCGCGTTGGAGGAAGGAGAACGGAGTGCGTTGAACCTGCGTTTGAATCTGTTGAATGACTTTGTCAGCGAGCTTTGGATCGAGCGAGTTCTTAAGGAGTGTCTTGGCATAATCGAGCCCACCTTCCCGAAGATATCCCTGCGCCATGGCGAGTGAGTAGAACTCACTGATGACTTGTTGACCAAGTTCGCGCGGTACATCGCCGAGGCTCGCGAGTGCGCGCATGACTTCCTCCACTTGCTCTTGCGGAAGTTCACGCAAGATCGATTGCGCCGAACCCTCCTCAAGCATGAGGAGCAGGATTGCGCACTTGACGGTTCCGTCAAGTTCTTCCATCGATTTCTGCGGCTTCAGCGTTGTGTTTCGCGCCATAGCGTGCGTGCTTCCTGCTGCTTTCGGTCAAGCGGTATTGCGCATCCAGCGCTTGAGAATGCCGGCAAGATCCGTTGCGTCGTGCTTCGCAATATCATTGAGTTGCTTCACCATCTGCTGCCGGCGAAGACTCTCGTCGTCGAGTTCCATGCCCTCAAGCGCGGGCGTCGCTTCGTCGGCCTCGCCAACAATGTCCGCATCATCGCCGTCGAGCGCGGGCGGAATGCCGGCAAGTTCCTCGGCGCTCGGAAGCGGCTCCGACACCGCGGCCTTCTTCACCATGCTGAACATGAAGAACAGGCTGCCGATCGCAAGGAGCCCAAGAAGCGCAGGCTTGATGAGGGTGCCGCCGATGCCGTCGCTCGACACGATTTCGCCGAGATCAAGACCCGCCGTCGCCGCGGGTGCGCCCCCGCTTGCGGCTTGCATGTCAACATCGAAGTACCAGCTGACCTCAACCACGCCCTTCTTCGACCTCTCGTAGGCATCCGTGCTGATTTGGGTTTCGAGCAGCTTGCGGATCTTGGGAATCTCTGCGTCGCGAATCAGCGCAAGCGCCGCCTCATCGGGTTCCGTCGTCGAAGTCGGATTCATCAACCTCCACACACCACGGAAATAGGTGTAGGGCAGCGCGACGCCGACATCGATCTTCGCGGCGTAGCCAGTGGGATCGATCGATGTCTCTTGCGTCGAGGGAACGGAGGGCAGATAGCGATTGTCCGAGCGCTCCGTCGATTGATGCGATGCGCCCCCATTGGTTGTGGCAACGCTGATGCCGGTGTTTGGAATGACTCCCGGCTCGCGACCAGGCGCGGCGCCTTGGGAAGTGGTGCTCGACGCCGACTCCGACAGCGGCATCACGACGCCCTCGCCATACTCCGTCTTGGTGCGCGTGACCGCTGCCGTGACCACCTGAGGATTGACGCTGATGAGTACTCCAGGAATATTCGCGAGCAGGTTCGCGATCCGTGTGTGCACGGCTTCGGCAACCTTGAGCGAGTACTCCAAGTTTTCGCCCGTCGCATTACTCCCGCTGCGCGCAACTTTGTAGCGGCGAGCCTGATCGGTCACCGACACGCTCTCAGGCTTCAATCCCGACTGGGTTCCCGCGACCATCGCCGCGATCGCCTCGACCTGATCTTGCGACAGTTCTCCGGATTTCATCACGACATTGACCATCGCCGTCTGCACTGCGCGCGACGAACCCAAACTCAATTGCGGCTTCTGCGAAATCACCACTGTCGCACTCTTCACCCCCTTGAATCCGGCGATCGTGCGCCCGAGCACATTCTGCAGTGCGAAGTGCTTCTTATCTTCACTCCGTCGTCCCGTTTCAAATGGGTTGTCGCTCTCGAAGAGTTTGTTGAAGTCGAGCAAATCCGACGCGCCACCGTGCGCTTCCGTGAATCCACTCACAAGCGTCGCGTGCTGCTCGACGGGCACCAGAATCTTCCCCCCACTCTCCTCGTATTCAACTCCGCGCTCACCGAGGAATCGCTTGGCCTCGTCGCGACCGGTTGGAAGCACTTCAAACGCGACCATCGACCGGGTGGAGGAGTACTGCGCGACGAGAAAGAGCGTCATGGCAAGAATCACCACGAGCGCGCCCGCGAGTAACTTTGAGGCGGGCGTAAGCCCACTCAACTTCGTGCGGATGGAATCAAGGATGTTTCGAATAGCCTGCAATGGCAACGGCCTCCATGCCGCGACTGCCGGAAGTGTCCGACGACGCTTCATCCTGAAGCGCTTGCGTCTCTACAACGAGACACTGTCAGAGAAGGCTCATCGGCAGCAGGTCGTTTCAGCCTGCAGGAACTACCGACAAAGGTTTTTGTGCGCAGCATCTGCCGACAGGCGGCGACCCCACAATTCTGCTCCCGAGAGATCAAACGCGAATCTGGCGGATCTCGTCGTACGCGGCCACGACCTTGTTACGAACCGCAAGCAGCGCACGGAACGCGGAGTCCGCCTCCTGTGTCGCGAGCATCACGCCCTCCAAATCGTCTCGTTTTCCGGTCAATAAGTCGTTGGTGGCGCTCGTCGCATCCTTCTGCGCATCGTTCACCTGCTGGATCTGCTCAAGCAACTGCTGCTTGAAGTCCGCACCGCCCTGCGCCGGGAGACCGGCGGGCCGAGGCGTGATCGGGGAGGTCCCGGCTGCGCGTGAGATGAGTCCAAGTGGGTCGGACATCGGATGGTTCGAAGGTCAGATGGTAACTGCGGGCGTGAAAGACGGTCACTCGGTCGTGTTCAGGATCTGGTGCTGCAACTGGTGTGCCAAGGGTGCGTGCGAGGCGGTCGGACTAGGCCAAGAGCGAGATCGCGGCTTCAATCATCGACTTCGACGCCTGTGCCGCTGCGAGATTCGCGTCGTAATTTCGGGCGGCCAACAGCGCATTGGCCTGCTGCACCACAGGATCAATGTCCGCGTACTTGACGAACCCATCGGCATCCGCAAAGGGATGCCACGGTTCATTGCGGAGGATAAACGCCTTTCGCGATGCAATGCCGGCGACATGCACACCCAGCGGCGAACCGTCCTGCCCTCCTGGCGCAAGCATGATCATGCGCTCGGAAAATGGCTCCTCACGACTCGATGGATCCACCGGGACATCCGCGTTCGCGATGTTCGCCGCGATTGCGTCCATCCGCACGCGTTGCGCATAGAGCCCAGAGCTTGAGATAGAGAGTGCGCTGAACATATCCAATGGCCTTCGTTGCAAGCGTTATGCCAAGCAGCAATCAGTCAATCGCCGAGGCGCCTTCTGTTACGGCCGTTCGCGAATGGCGGCGTCGATCATGCCGAAATTGAATCGAACGAGCTGTGTCGCCGCCTTGAACGCATAAAAATTTTCATTGAGCATCTGCATGAGATGCTCCGCGCTTCGGTCATTGCCATCGTGGAACAGAATGTTGTCACCGAGTGGCGTGGGTTCGAGAAGCACACCTTCCGCAGAGAAGGAAACCGCACCGCCCTCGTCGAACGCGAGCGCTCCGTTGGGCTGCCGTTGTGCCTGCTCAAGCGACGCAGCGAGCGAGGCCTGAAACTCTCGTGGATCGACATCGCTCGGACGGAATCCTGGCGTTTCGATGTTGGCGATGTTCCCCGCGATGAGTTTCTGTCTCGCCGCGGCAAACTGAACCGCGCGCGTCAGCGCCGGAATCGGAGAATCGGAGTAAAGATTGGCTCGCATCGGGATTGGGCGAAGTCGCGCCTCAGAGAGACTGCGGGACGAGCGCCTCCTCCTTCCACTTCTTGAGTTTCAATCCAAGCGTTCGCACGCCAATGCCGAGCGCCACGGCACTGCGCTGACGATGTCCACGATGCTTTTCGAGCGTCGCCACAATCGCGCGCCGCTCGATCTCATCGAGCGTCAAGCTTCCATCGCAGACGATCGGTGTATTCGGTTCCGCGCCCTGTGCGGCCGCGACCTGTGCGGAAAGGGGTTGCAGCCGTATCGGCATCGTCTCGACGATTGTCTCGCCGCGCACAGGTGGTTCCGCCAAGGGTAAGCCCATGCCTCCACCCGTTGCAAACACCCTGCCGCTCGCCGAACCCACAAAGGACGGAAGCGTCAGCCATGGCGCGACGAGTTGTGCGGTGATTTCCTCACCACCACAGAGCACTGCTGCGCGTTCGCAGAGGTTTTGCAATTCACGCACATTCCCCGGCCACGGATACTGCTCGAACAACTCCCGCGCCTGCGCACCGAGTCGCTTGGCCTTGCCGCCTTCGCGCGATGCGACCAGTTGAAGGAAGTGGTCGGCGAGTTCTCCGATGTCTTCGATGTGCTCGCGCAGCGCGGGCATGCGAATCGGGAGCACATTGAGCCGGAAGAACAGATCGCCACGGAATCGCCCGGCGTCCACTTCGGTCGCAAGGTCACGGTTGGTGGTCGCGACGATGCGCACATCCACTTTCTGTGGCGTCGAACTTCCGACGCGCTCAAAGCTCTTCTCCTGCAACACGCGGAGTAGTTTGGCCTGTAACTCGGGCGGAATCTCGCTGATCTCGTCGAGCAGCAGCGTGCCACCATCCGCGAGTTCAAAGCGTCCCTTCCGAAGGCGATCAGCCCCCGTAAACGCGCCCTTTTCATGACCAAAGAGCTCGCTCTCCAAGAGGCTCGCACTGAGTGCCGCGCAGTTGAGCGCAAGAAATGGCTGTGAGGCTCGGGGGCTCGCTTCGTGCAGCGCGCGCGCGGCGACTTCCTTTCCTGTCCCCGACTCGCCCGTGACCATGACGGTCCCATGACTTTCCGCTATCGGTTTCAGTTGGGTGCGGAGTTCTTGCATCACTCGACCAGAGCCGACCATGCGATGCGCGGGCGCCTTCGAGCCCTCGCGTGAGAGCGAAGCTTTCAGTACAGCGTTCTCCTTCGCCAGCGCGCCATGCTCAAGCGCTCGCTCCACGCTCATCGTCAACTCATCACCGGAGAACGGTTTCGTGACATAGTCGAATGCGCCCTTGCGCATCGCATCGACCGCCGTGGCGACCGTGCCGAACGCCGTCATGAGCACGATCGGAAGTTCGGGATCGACCTTTCGAATCTCCGCGAGCAATTCGAGCCCGCCCATGCCGGGCATCTGGAGATCCGTCACGACGCAATCCGGGCGCTTCTCCGCGATGCGGGCGAGCGCGAGTCGTGCATCGGGCGCCGCCACGACGGAATGGCCCTTGCGTGAAAGCATCGTCGCAACGCCGTCGCGCATCAGTTCCTTGTCGTCGACCACGAGAATTCTGGCCATAATGAGAATGCCCTCAATCCGTTGTGCGTGCAGGGAAACTGCTACAGACTGATGCGACGCTGCACCGCCGCATCAAGCGAAACACCATCTGCGTCCGCGCGCGATTGCGCGGTGGGAAGCAACAACAATTCAACTCTCGCGCCACCTTCGGGCGCGTCCGTCACGCATACCTGCCCACCGTGTGCATCCGCAATGCGGTGCACGATGGCGAGCCCGAGGCCAGTGCCCTCTTCACGGGTTGTGAAAAAGGGATTGAAGACAGCATCGCGCGATGCCGAAGGAATGCCCGGCCCGGTGTCCTCGACGGACAGCACAATGGTTTCGCGACGAGTGCCATCGGCCCAGCATCGCTTTGCACGACAACTTCCCAATCGCACGATGCGCGTGGGCCGATCGCGCATCGCTTCGACCGCGTTTCGCACAAGATTCGTCAGTGCCTGCGCCAAGAGCGCACCGTCTGCCGTGAACGAGATGTCATCGCCAGAGCGCTCCACGCACGCGCCTCCGGTGTGCAGAACCTGTTCGCAGTCAGCGAGCGTGAGTTCAAAGAGTTCGCCCGCGCGCACCGATTCAGAACGAAGTTTGGTGTCGCGTGCAAATGCGAGGACATCGCCGACGATCCGGTTGAGGCGCTCGGCGGCCCGAGTAATCTTCTCTGCACTCGAATGGGACGAGACATTTCCGCGCAGATCTTCGCACAACATCTCCGCATGTAGGGTGATCGCGCCAAGCGGGTTCCGAATCTCATGCGCGATGCCGGCCGCCATCTCACCAAGGGCCGCGAGCGAACGCGATCGGCGCAGCCGCTCATTCGCTTGCGCGAGATCCGACTTCAACGAGGCGACTTCCGATTGCAACGCGAGATGCGTGGTCTGTAGTCGTTGCGTCGCATCATTGAATGCGGAAACCAACTCCGTGAAATCGTGGGTTCCCGCTAGCGAGAGCGGCGCACTCGCCACATCACTCGAGGCGGCGGTCGGATACTTCGTGCTGAGTGGAAGTGCGGTCACGGTGGGGTTCTGCGGATGGGGCACGCGCGAGGCGTGTCCAAGGATGACTAGCCTTGCGTGTCTGTGAATTGGGGAACTGCAGCGGTGGGACTTGCGCCAGAAGGTCCATAGGCGCGCAGCGCGAGTGCGGCATTGCCCGACTTTCGCAACGCTTCGCTCACTTCGCTTCGCCGCGCGACGAGCAGCGCCTCGGTTCGCTCGTCTATCGACTGAATCTCATGCAAGATGCCCTCGGCCTCCTGCGCGAAGCCGCGCACACCCTCAAGGTCCGCGCGTGTGGCCTGTGCGACCGCGTCCGCCCAGTTCGACTGCCCTGCCGTCAGCGACGCCACGCATTGCGTGCGCTCGCCGACGAGATGCGCGAGTTCCTCGGTCGCAACCTGTGCTTCAACGGAATCTGGCTCCGCGCACGCCAGTCGCGAGAGAATGGAATCCTGCATGCGCGCGGCCTTCAAGAGTGCTCGCGCGGAGGCAATGCGGGCGGTTGTGAGTTGGGACAGCATCTCAGTCAACTGCCACCGCCTTCGGGGAGAGATCGTCCTTCCCCAGATGCCATCACGCCCGCGCGAGGCGGATGATTGCGGAGCCATCGGTCCCATGCATCGCGCGAGAGAATGCCACCACCAACGAGGAATGCGTCGTCCTTCAACTGCGCGAGGCGCAACTCCGCGCGCCGATGCGCGGTCGCCGCGCGTTCCGCGTCCTGCATCGCGTCACAGGAATTCACGATTTGAATCAATGCGACCATCGACACGGCGTCCTCGGGGTACTTGCGATCGACCGTCTCATAGAACTCGATCGCATCGGCAAACCGCCCGATTTCGTAGACGCTGTCCGCTCGGTGTAAGTGCGCATTGCGGAGCATGTCATTCGACAAGCCATCGCGTGCCTCTGGGGGACGCGCCTCGAGCGCGATGACTGCTCGCCGATACGCGGACTCTGCTTCCGCGAACATCGTGGTCCACTGCGTCCGAATCTCTTCCGCCTTCGAAGGCGCGAGTTGTCCCGTCGAAGACTTGCGGACTGTCGTCGCGAGCGAGCGCAAACTCTCGCCTTGCCGGAACTCGAGTTCGCCAACGCGAGGTGCGTCGGGTCGCCGCGCGAGCGCTTCACGGAGGAGTTCCACGGCGCGCGCGTGATCGTCCTTGCGCGCGACGATGGCGGCGAGGACATCGAGCGCATCCCAGTACTCATCGGCAGCTGGCTCAAGCCCAAAACTGCCATCGAGCACACTTCCGAGTTTCACTGCTGCATCCGCGCTCCGTCCGCCAGCATCGAGTGCGCGCGCAAGCGGAACGATGGATCGCACCGCAAAAGGGCCGTTGGGGGCGACGCCGATCGCGGCTTCGTAGTGCTGCGCCGCCGATTCGAAATCACCTTCGGCATGCAGAATCCCAGCGACTCGCCACTGGGCCTCGGCACGCTTGAGATTTTCCGGCTGCACACTTCGAAGAAATGCAGTGAAGCCCTCTGCGGCGTTCTCGCGCCATCCACCAAGATCGAAACAATCGGCCGCAGCCCACAAACTTGCGGCATCCGATCCATCCGCGAGCGCGATGGTGGCCGGATGCCGTCCATGCGCGAGGAACCAATCGGCAGCGTTCTTCAAGAGCCGATTGACACGAATGCGGTCATTGGGCGGCAACTTGCCGGGATCGCCGCCTTCGGCACCTTCGCGCAGGCGATCCGCTTCGGCGCGGCTTGCACTCGCGAGTCGCAACAAGACCGGAGATGTCGGAGCAACACCAGGCAGCAGATCAGACGCGACCAGCCCAAGCGCGAGTGCGTTTCCTGGTCGGTCGACGAGCAATTCTGCGTCGGCGAATGTCACGATGGTGTCAATCACATCGCTGCCCGAGAGTTGCCCATGCTTCCCCTGTGCGAACCGCTCCCGAAGCAACTTGAAATCCGCGAGGGCCGCTTCGTGATCTTGCGTCGCTGCATACGCCTGTGCGCGACCAAGCAACGCCGCACTCGTGACGCGATCCGTGTGCGTGCCCTCAATCGCGGTACTAAAAGCGTCGCGCGCGCGCTCGAGGTCATCAAGGGCGAACGCGCTTCGGCCGATGCCGAGCGAAGACTCACCAGACTCAAGCGACCCTGCGGGTGCAAGCGAGAGAGCGTGCGTAAACTGCACGAGCGCGTCATCGAATCGTGTTTGCCGACGGTAGCACTCGCCAAGCAGATTGGAGAGTCCAGCAAAGGTCCGCGCCTCAATCGTTTCGCCGGTCGTTTCAAGCCTGCGCACATCGAGAAGCAGGCGATCGAGGGCAACCGTGATGTCGCCGGCTGCGAGTCGAATCTCGGCTGCTCGTCCGACGGCCCATGCTTCATCCTCCGCGGAAATCACGGCATCCGCGCGATACTCGTCGATGGCCGCGAGGAGCGCGGTTCCCGAGCCGCCCGGGCGAGCGAGAAGTGCCTCGAGCGAAGATCTGCGAACCGCGCGCCGGAGTTTCGACGCACCCTCGCGATCTGCGGAGGTGGCGAGTGAGGCGAAGGCTTCATCCGGTCGACCCAAGCGAACAAGCACCTCCGCGCGCGATTCAAACTGCGCAGGACTGAGCGCCCATCCTGCATGCTCAGCATCCGCGTAACGCGCGACAATGGCTTCATCGACATCGCGCGTAGGAGCGTGAGTGCGATGTTCAACGACGAGCGCGTCGGCGAGCGTTGCTTGGTAACGCGCTTGTATATCCGTCGGTGCCTCCTTGAGTCGAGGATCGATGACACCGGTCAGGATCGCCCTTGCCGCCGCGACTTCGCCCCGCGCGAGCAACTCGTCCACCTGCGTCAGTGCTGAGGGGAAATCATCATCCGGTTTCGCACGCGCGCCCCAGTCAAACGCCAACCAAACGCCCAACGCCGCAATCGCGATCGCGGGAATGGGCCACAGCGCCACCCAACGAATTGGTTTCGCGCCTTCACGATCGGGACTAATGGGCGGGATTGGTTCTTTGGTCACGCGGCCTACTCGAGATCCTCTCGAGATCCTGTGTTGAGCCCGCGCCTAAAAGCGCGGTTGACTCCGGACAACCGATCGCTGGCGAATCCATTCGCCATGGGGAGAGATCGGTGGTGTCGGTAGATCGGTCGGCAGGAAGACAATCCTGCAAAGGCAATTTCTGCTCACCTCCCGCGAGAAACGCATGTCCAATCGCGCGAAGAGGTCCGCGCCAAGGGTGTCGACCCCCAACGCCACGCCTGCCGATTAGTCCAAACGATCGCCTGGCGGAACGCGCGCCGGCGCTCGTTTTCGACGCACAACTTCAGTTCTCGTAAGGAGTTCCGGAACACCCCGCAGACGAGGATGCGAAAGCGTTGCGAGGGCGAGAACCGGCGCGAGCACCACGACGACGGTAAGCAAACCGCGAGCGGCTCGACGCGCCCGAGTCGACGGCGCCCCGTCTTCGCCGACCACACAAATGCCAAGAGCCCACTTTCCGAGGCTCGCGCCGGTCATCGTCTCGACCAACATCGCCAAACCTCCGCTCGCGCCGATCATCACGCACGACGGAACGATAGACGCGAGGTCGATGGCGAACGATGGCGCGACAAAGAGTGCTCCAACCTCACGCAGCTCAAGGTCGAAGACAAACGAAGCAACGACGATGCCGGGAAGAAGGTCGAGCGCGAGCGCGAGGACTCGCTGCCCGAAGCTCGCAACCAATTGCGGAGATTGCGCCGCGCGCGAGCCCTCAGTGCGCGCCCCACGCATGAAGAATGTCACGGCGAGTAACAATGCCGCCCCGAGTCCGAAGAGGCTGAAAATCCACTGCCCCGCGCCTGGACTACGCTCAGCAAGCGGAGTGAACGGGCCAATGACGCCACGGGAAACATCCACGGACGCCACCTGTGCCGCCAGCGCCTTTCCTTCGGGCGTGTCTTGCAACGCAAAGATCCGCGCACCGGACTGCATTCCAACCAGAAAGAAGCTCGATGGTGCTCGCGACTCAAACGCAACGTTCGACAAGTCAATCGTCGTCCACGGAAGCAGCGCCTCCCCTCGAACATCGAAACACTCCACGCCGTCGAGACCCTCTCCGACTGCGAGCACGAGGCGGCCCTCGACGACCGTCGAACCAAGTCGCGGATTCACGAGACGGCTTGGTTCCTCTCGCGAAAGCAGCGGAAAGGCGCGCGCAGTCCACTGAACCGAATCTCCGCCGGGCGCATGGATACTCGTGCGCTGCGCGACGACGAGCGCGTCCCTTCCTCCGCGATCTGCGTTCTCCCGCACGCGACGCATCTGCGCAAGAATGAGGCTTCCGTCGGGAGCCTGATCGAGGAGGCCAACACCGTCCGCGAGGGAAAACTCCCTCCCGCCGGCGCTCTCCTCCGCGAACGCCTCCTCGTTCCATCGCACGCCATCGCAGCGCAGAATCCGGGGGGCGTCGCGCAGCGCAGGCGACCAGCAGGCAAACGCACCCTCGGCCGTAAGCGCGAGCCCTCGCAACACGCCGCCGCTCGGAAGCGGTGGCCGAGGCGAGGGTGCAACCGACGCGTTGATCCATTGGGCGGACGAAGGCATCCGCTCGACGGCGAGTTGAAAAACTTCTCGCGTGCGATTTCCTTCCGATCCAAACGCGATCCACACTTCGCGACCACTCGCCGCGATGGCCTCCGGTGCGCGAGAAAAAACCCAGGCGCGGCGAAGGGTGGGCTCCGGGTCGAGGAGTGCGCGATGGAAGAGCACCCACGCTCGTGGATTGTGCTCCGTTGCAGCGAGTTCTCCCACCCACCACACATGCGACGCACTGGCTGCGGCATACACCGCGCTGCCTGGCGGTGCCGCGTGCGCGCCCTCAAGCCCACACAAAGTCGCGATCGCGCAACACCACGCTCGCCACGCTCGCCACGCAAACACGGTTCGCCAGAACGGCGTCATGGTGTCGGTCCGGATGCCGAGTGGCGCTTCGATCGCATGATGACTTCATCGGGATGCAACGCCTTCAACAGGCTGTCAAGATCGAAGAGCGCGGGTTTGATGCGAACGGCGCGGCCGCTTGGCGCGTCGAGTGCGAGTTTCACTTCGGAACCCTCAGGCGTCGCTGCACTCGTGCGAAGCGCCACGCGAGGCCATGCTCCCATCGCAATATTGTCCACCGGAACCGCCACGAAGTCGCGCAGTTGGCTTTGTGCCACGAGATTCCCGTCCGCATCGGTGAGGGTCACGCTTGCGGGGAGGCCGCTTGCATCAAAGCGCACGGAACGCACGACGCCGTTGCGAGCCCAGCGCACGCATCCCTCAGCCGTGCACTCCGCTTCAGGTGGAATGACTTCAAGTCCAGCGAGCGCGCGAATCAAAGCTGGCTCGAGCAATCCGAATCCGCCTCGATGGGCGCCGTCCTCGTCACGGAAGACTTCGACGCGCGAGGGTTTCGCGTGCAGATCAAACACCCACCACTTCGTGCCATCGCCGCCAGCCCAAAAATACTTCTCGCCTAGCTTGGACAATCGCATCGCCGCGCGATCGGGAAACGCGAGGTAAAGATCCGCGTCGACCTGCTCGAAATGGTCGCCCGCGTCATCGTGCCAACGAAACTCAAGCACCCCGCGTGACTCAAGCACACGAAGGCGTTCGAGTTCCACATTCCGTGCTTTCGCCCAATCCAATATCACCTGCGCCGTCGGCACCTCGTTTGTCGCAGCCCCATCTGGACTCGGCGAAGTTTCACCCGATTGCATCAGCGACTCTGGCGCGCACGAGAGAATCAAGCACGCGCAAAGCCCGAAGAGGGTAGAGAGTTGTGTGCGCAATCCGGTCACGACCACTCGCCATCGAGGACTTCGCCGAGTTGCTCGGTGATTTCGCGCATCGCCTGCTCATCCAACCTCGGGTTCACGACTTCAATCCCCGGATCACCCTCGGGCGAACCCTTTGGGGTGACGACCCAACACTCGGTCGCCGTGGCCTCGCGCTGCCCGATGACGCGGAGGAGTCGCTTGCGCACGAGGAGAAGCATCAGAACGAACCGAAATCCCACTTGATGCGCGCGCGCCTCTTGACCGAGCCGATCGAAGAGGTCAAGGAGCGCGGCATCATCCACAAACACCCGACGTTTGGCCCCTGGGGCAGGCACTTCCGTCTTCCAAAAGGCAACGAGGTGTGGAGGTCGCTGCGCAGCATCCCACGCGTCCGCAGCAATCTCGACGCGCCGCAAACCCGTCGCGGCGGTTGGGTCATCAACCAATGCCGCAACGATGTGCGCGCCGCATTCAAGCTGCGCACCAGTCACGCAGCAGCGACCGAGAGAGCGACCAACATCCCAACCTGAAGTCAATCGAGACATGGCAGAAAGTGTACGCGCCGGGCGCGCGTCGATTCGCGAAGGAATCAAAATCCCTTACGATCAATCGGTGGACTCACTCAACGGAATCATGGCGCCCGATCGCCCGCTCGAGATCTTCCTCGAGTTGTCCGTCATTTGGATTTGCGTCTACACCGCGTTTCGGTTTCTCCGTGGCACGCGCGGCGCTGGAGTCGTCAAGGGATTCCTCCTCGTCGCGGTGGGTGTCGCGGTACTCGTGCGGGTCCTCGGCGACGCGACGGACGGACTCGTCCGACTTCGATTCCTCTTCGATCGCCTCTTCGGTCTGTTTGCGATCCTCATCATCGTCGTGTTTCAGCCAGAACTTCGCGCGGCGATGAGCCGACTCGGCCGGGCAAACTTCTTTGCCCGCAATGCCGGAGAGGTCGGCGGTATCGCGCGAGAATTCGCCCAAGCCGCTGAATTCCTCTCCAAGAACCGCATGGGCGCGATCATCGTCTTCGAGCGGCAGATTGGAATGGGCGACCTCGTCCAGAGCGGCGTGAAACTCGACGCGATGCCGAGCGCGGCGCTGATAGAGAGTGTCTTTTGGCCGAGTAGCCCGCTTCATGACCTTGCCCTCGTCGTGCGCAACGGCCGTCTCTGGGCTGCCAATGTGCAACTCCCGATCGCCGATGACGAAGCGCTGCCCTCGGCCTTAGGCGCGCGACATCGCGCCGCGATCGGGGCGACGCTTGACTCCGATTGCGTCGTCCTCGTTGTGAGCGAAGAGACCGGGCTCGTTCGCTTCGCCGAGGGAGGTGTCTTGAGCGAACCGATTGTTCGCGATCTTGTGGAAACCGAACTCATCACGCGGCTCACGCACAGCAGCGCCATCGTGAACGATGTGCTTGAGGGCGCGAGAACCGCCGCGCGCAGTGCCAGAGCAACACCCACGCGCGTCCACCGACGGTCGGAGGATGCCGCATGATTTGGCGATCCACGGACGGGCGAACCTGGCGACAACGATTCCTCGACCTTGCGACCGTCACTGCAGTGACTGCGCTTGTGTGGTTGTGGGCGTCGGATCAGACCTTGCAGTCCCGTACCGCATCGTTCGAGGTTGTCGTTGAATCCAATGATCCCTCTCGGCTGGTCGTTTCCAATGCCGGCCCCCACAAGGTGCTCGCGCAACTCGTCGGCTCTCGCCAATCCGTGCTCGGGGCCTTCGAAGTCTTGAATGGACGAACGATTCGATTGGTGACGGGAGCGGATGGAGTCCCGAGTAGCTTTGGAGATCACCAACTTCCGGTGCTCGACATCCTGAGCGCGAGCCCCTCGCTCGCGCCACTGGGCGTCGATCTTTCCAATGTCACACCCGCGTCCATCCGGATTAGCGTGCGAAGCGCGGGACACTAACCTCAACGCACTCGGCTCTGATCTCCCGAGGCTCGAATCTCTCGGTCAACCGGAGGCCACGGTGATCGCGTGATACGCCTTCTTCCCGCGGCGAATCAACAGGACGCCCCCAGCAAGCAACTGCTGGTTCGTAATCATGGCGTCGAGCGCGACCTTTTCACCATTGACGCTCACTGCTCCGTTCTGCACGAACTCACGCGCCTCGCGCTTACTCGCTGCGATCGAAGTGCCGGTGATGAGGTCGACGATCCCAAGACCTGCTGCGAGCGCTTGGGCAGAAACGATGCTCGAAGGGAGGTCCGAGGCGATGTCGGCGACTTGCGCTGCATCAAGCATTCGCACCTCACCAGAAAAGATTGCCTCGCTTGTGGCTCGGGCACGGGCGAGTTCGTTCTCGCCATGGGTCATCCGAGTCATCTCCGACGCGAGTACACGCTGTGCTTCGCGCTTGCCAGGCTCCATCGCCGTCGCATGCGCGAGCGGTGCGATTGCATCCGCATCAAGGAATGTGAACCACTGCAAGAACTTCACCGCATCGGCATCGACCGTGTTCAACCAGTACTGATAGAAGCGATAAGGACTCGTTCGATCGGCAGTCAGCCAGATCGCGCCCTTCTCGGTCTTTCCGATTTTCTGTCCATCGCTCGTCGTCACCAACGGACACGTTGCACCGAAACTCTCGCCCTGTTCGACGCGACGGATGAGGTCGATGCCACTCACGATGTTGCCAAACTGATCGCTCCCGCCCAACTGCATCGTGCAATGATCCGCTCGAAAGAGATGCAGAAAGTCGTACGCCTGCAGGATCATGTAGCTGAACTCGGTGTAGCTAATGCCCTGCTCACGACCGCCGAGTCGTGACGCGACCGAGTCCCGCGCGATCATCTGATTGACGGAAAAGTGCTTGCCGACATCGCGCAGCATGTCGAGAAACCGCATCTCCCCAAGCCAATCGGCGTTGTTCCGCATGACTGCGGCTCGCGACCCGCTGAAGTCGAGGAACCGCTCAAAGATCATGCGCTGGCGGGAGACATTGTGCTCGACAAGATCGCGCGAGAGCAACTGTCGCTCCGCGCTCTTCCCACTCGGATCGCCGATGAGTCCTGTCCCACCACCCGAGACAACGATTGGCCGATGCCCTGCGCGCTGGAGATGCGCAAGCAGCTTGATGCCCATGAAGTTGCCGATCGTGAGACTGTCGGCAGTGGGATCAAATCCTGCGTATCCCGAACGCACGCCGCTTGAAAGATGCGACGCGAGTTGCGGCGAGGTGGATTGGTGGAGCAAGCCGCGCCATTGGAGTTCATCGAGGAAGGGAAGCATGGAACCTCCTTGCGTGCACGCAGATGAAAATGCTCAGGGCATCATCGAACGGATTGCATCTTCTCGCCAATCTTGGCGATGAGATCGTTCCAACTCTTATTGAACGAGTCGCGACCCTCAATCTGAAGATCTCCCGCGACCGCGACGAGGTTGATTCCGGCCTTCGTTGCCGCGGCCAGAATTGCCTCAGCCGCAAGACCGTCGCTTGCCATGGGGCCTCGGGGATTCCCTTCACTCGCAAGGGCGAGCAGCGTTTCTTCCGGCATCGTGTTCACCGAGTTCGGTGTGCCAAGCACATCCACATACAAACACTTCGACAGTGCCGGATCCTTGGTGCCGGTGCTTGCCCACAACACGCGCTGCACCTGCGCGCCCTTGGCTGCGAGTGCCTTCCAGCGTGCGCTCCCGGCGAGGTCGAGCGAAGACTTCAAAATTCGGCCAGCCATCGCAATCCCAATCTTGTTCTGCAAATCGGGCGGAAGCGCCTTACTCGTGGCGCGATCCCAACGCGAGATAAACACGCTGGCCACACTCGATACAAACGCTGGCAACCCAGCCGCGACGCGGCGCTCGATGCCACGGATGTACGCTTCTGCAGCGGCGAGATAGTGCTCACGCGAAAAGAGCAGCGTCACATTGATGGGAATGCCTCGAAAGATAAGTTCCTCAATCGCGGGACAACCTTCGGGCGTTCCGGGGACCTTGATGTACAGGTTGCGCCGATTCGCGCGGGCGTGGAGTGCCACGGCTTGCTCAATGGTCGCCTTCGTATCGTTCGCAAGCAGCGGCGAAACTTCCAGTGAGACAAATCCATCAGTGCCACCCGAAGCGGCGTGGGTTGGCCCGAAATGGTCCGCGGCGCGGCGCAGGTCGTCGATGGCGCATTCGAAGAATGCGGCTTCAACGCCGAGCCCCTTCGACGCGAGGTCTCGCACTTGTGCGTCATAGGCGCTCCCGCCAGCAATCGCCTTCTCGAAAATCGTGGGGTTTGAGGTGAGACCTGTCACATGCAAGTCGGCGATGTAGCGTGCAAGTGTCCCCGACTCGAGCAAAGTTCGAGTGATGTTGTCAAGCCAGAGCGATTGTCCGGTTGCGGCGAGTGCGGCGGTAGGAGTCATAGCCCGAAACACTAGCACAACGCTTTCATGCGTTGCCACCTGATCCTTCCACCTCAGGAATGCGCCTCCTCCCCTTGTCGAGCCCTGCAGTTCCTGCGACAGTTCGACGCGCGACCGCCGCGAAGCACCCAAGCAGAAGGAATGCAGCCCATGCCCTCCGGGAAATCTCGATCCATCAAGTCCGCGTCCAAGTCCACGAGCAAGTCCATCAGCAAGTCCACGCGCAAGTCCGCGACGAAGGCCGCCGAGATTGGCACGGTCACGCATCCGCAGCCGACGATTCCGAGTTGGAGTGGAGCGCCGAACAAGACGAAGGCGTGGAAGTCGCTTCAGACGCACGCGAAGTTGGCGCAAGCGCTTTCTTTGCGTGAACTCTTCGCGAAGGACGCGCATCGAGGGACGAAGTTCACGGCCGAAGCGCTCGGCATCCGCCTCGACTATTCGAAGAATGTGCTCGATTCGGCAACCATGAAGCTGCTTCACGCACTCGCGAAGGAGCGAAAGGTCGCCACCAAGCGCGCGGCAATGTTTGCGGGAGAGAAAATCAACCTGATGGAGGGGCGCGCGGTGCTCCATGTGGCGCTTCGCGCAACTCGAGGGAGTGTCATCAAGGTCGATGGACAGAACATCGTCCCATCGGTGCATGCAGTCCTCGATCGCATGGCGTCGTTTGCTCAGCAAATCCGCGCGCGAAAGTGGCTTGGCTTCACTGGCAAACCCATCAAGAACATCGTCAACATCGGGATCGGTGGGAGCGACCTCGGACCAGTGATGGCCTATGAAGCACTCAAGAGTTTCAGTGATCGTGGGCTGACCATGCGATTCGTTTCCAATGTGGATGGCAATGACTTTTTCGAAGCGACGCAGGACCTCGATGCTGCGGAGACGCTGTTCATTGTGAGTTCGAAGACCTTCACGACGCTC
>SXGR01054544.1_pt1 | contig 70969 bp, 61 predicted proteins | sample 3174711 | NCBI WGS metagenome assembly SXGR01 (sample SAMN11356860, study PRJNA531348) | freshwater metagenome | isolation source: freshwater sample F1-60 | place: China: Fuxian Lake, Yuxi | collected 2017-12-25 | reverse complement strand
CCGCAGCCGGATGCGCCGCCGACGGCAAGGGGGTGCTGCCGGTGGAGCGCCATGCTGACGCCGCACACGGCCTGGATGCGTGGTCCGCCCGCGTTGTCAAAGCTCACCGCGAGGTCGGCGACCTCCAGGAGCGGCGTCGAGGTGGGCGATATGGCGGAGGTCGGGGAGACCATCAGTGCGCGGCCTTTCGCAGCTTGGGGTCGATCGCGTCGCGGAGCGCCTCGCCGAGGAGGTTGTACGCCAGCACGGTCAGGAAGATGGCCAGTCCCGGGAAGATCGCGAGCCACCAGATGAACTGTCCCGTCTCGCCCGTGGCCGAGGCCAGGAGCTTGCCCCAAGAGGCCTGGCCCACGGGCCCCAAGCCGAGGAAGGAGAGCGTGGCCTCCGCGAGGATCGCCGCAGCGATCGCGAACGATGCCTGGACCAGGACCGGCGTCACGCCGTTGGTCAGCATGTGCTTGAAGAGGATCGTGTGGAGCGGCAGGCCCAGCGCCCGCGCGGCCTGCACGAAGTCCGTGTTGCGGAGCTTGAGGAACTCCGCGCGAATGAATCGCGCCGGTCCGGGCCAGGAGACGCATCCGATGATGGCCATCATCACGTAGGTGTTCCGTGGAAGCACGGCCGCGGCCACGATCAGCAGGAAGAGCACCGGGATCGCCATGAAGATCTCCAGGATGCGAGACAGGACCATGTCCACGCGCCCGCCGAAGTACCCCATGAGCGCGCCCAGCGTGATGCCGATGAGGAGCGAGATTCCCGTCGAGACGAATCCGATCGAGATGGAAAGCCGGCACGCATGCAGCATCTGCGACACCACGTCCTTGCCGACCGTGTCAGTGCCCAGCACGAACTTGCGCTCGCCGAGCGCGGTTCCTTCCCAGTCGCCGGTGGCCTGCGCGAACGTCGTGCCCGGCGGTTCCAGGTAGAAGTCGGTCCGAGACTGGTCGGGGCCAAAGGGAATCGGGGCCCAGACGTTTCTCATCGTGCCGGCGGCTTGCCCCTCCGAGAATCGATCCATGAGTGCCACGGGCTCGATCCACCGCGAGGCGATCGCGGCCGTGCACACCGTCGCCACGGTGACCACCCAGAGGAGCCGCCGGCCGGCGCGACGCTTGGGCGCACCCAGTGGCACGAGCCCGAGGCATGCCAACCCGATGACGAGACAGACCATCGCCGAGGCCGTCCACGCGGTCGACTGGAGCCGCCCGACCGATCGCACCCATTCGCTCCCGGTGTCATCTACCAACCACTCGCGCACGGCTCCCATGAAGACCACCGAGAGGCCGGCCTGGAGTGCGAACACGCACAAGAGTCCCAACCGAGCGCCACGGGTGCGCCACCGGAGGAAGAACACGAGCGGGAGCCCAGCCACTCCCCCAAGGAGCATCAGGAGGTCGGTGGCGTTGAGGTGTTCCCACAAGGGACTCCAGGAGCGGACGACAATGCCGTCTGCCGACTGGACCGTCCACAGCGGGAGGCCGCTGGCGATCACCGGGGCCAGGATGGCGCACAAGGCCACGAGGCCGATCCACGCGGTGGCGGCCTGCGCACCGCGCCGAGCGATCGTCCGGTCCCATGCGTCGGCCCAGAACGGCTTCGCACGCTGCACGCCGATGCCGCGCATCACCTCGATGCCGCTGACGGATTCGCGTTGGACGGGTGTGGTGGACATGCAGCGGACGGGGTTCGGGAATCAGTCGAAGGACACGCGCGGGTCGGCGAAGGCGTAGAGGATGTCGGCCAGGAGCAAGGCCAGGAGGTTCACCATGCCCACCATGAAGGTGTTGGCCAGGATGAGCTCGCGGTCGCGGAGGTTGATCGCCTCCAGCATGAGGCTCCCCATGCCGGGGACGGAGAAGATCTTCTCGACGATGAGCGATCCCGCCAGCATGGCCGGGAAGATCGCGACAAACATCGTGATGAGCGGCAGCAAGCTGTTTCGGAAGACGTGGTAGATCTGGACATCGCGCGACGTGACCCCCTTGGCCTTGGCGGTCCGCACGAAATCCATGTTGGCGTTGTCCAGCATCGACGCCCTGGTCTGCTTCGCGAGGACGGCGAAGCCGCCGTACACCAGGCAGGCCACCGGGAGCGCGACGTGCCACAGCGTGTCCAGCACGTAGCCCATCTCGAAGGTGCCGCCTGCCCACGAAGGAAGGAAGGGCATCGAATCGGCGTTCTTGGCGTGGAGTCCCGCCACGGGGAACCACCCGAGGAACTTCTTGTCGGCCAGGTACCCGATCATGAGCACGCCGGCCCAGACGGTCGGAATGCTCCAGAGGGCCACGAACGTGGCGCCGGAAATCGTGTCAAACCACTTGCCGCGGCGGGCCGCCGCCAAGATGCCCGTGGGAACCGCGACCAGGTAGATGACTGGAATGGCCAAGACATTGAGGAGCAAGGTGACCGGCAAGGCATCGAGGATCAGGTCCAAGACCGGCCTGCCCTTGCTGAACGCGGTCCCGAGGTCGGGGGCAGCCAGGTGCAGCACGCCGGGAACGAGGGGGACCCCGGCCTGCTGATAGGGAAGTCGCTCAAACAGCCCGTCGGCCTGCACTCGGGCACGCTCGCAGCTCACCCACTTGGCATCCAAGACCTGCACGGCGACTTCCACGGCCTGGAATGAGCCGAGCGACCGGTCAGGGACAAGCGCCGCGACTCCTTCCACGTCGACCTCTCCATCCGGGGCCACCAACCCCGGGGACCCCGCCTCGACGGCGTATCGCCCGAGCAGTCGCTCCACGTCGCGGCCGGCCACCAGGTACTCCGCGCGTGCCTTGGCGTAGTCGCGAGCGACGCCATTGAACGTCGCACGCAGTGTGTTCGATCCGGCCTCGGCCCCAGGCGCAGGGTCGGTCGCCGCGGCGTTGGCGATGGCGTCTGCCGCATCGGCTGGCACCCACGGATTCCACGCGGTCCCCGAAAGCATGGGCAGCTTGACGGACCGGGGCGCACGGACGAGTTCGCCGCCATCCTTCAACTGGTCACGCCGACCAAACTTGACGGGGCTGATGCGCCCCAGCCATCGGCCGTACTGCATCACGACGGGGTCCTTCAGGCCGTAGCGGTCCTCCAGGTACGCCTCCAGCAACGCCGCCTTGCTCGCCTCCATCTGGCCGCCGGTCACGCGGAGGCCGGCGCCGATCCCGCCTGGCGAGAGCGCCAGCAGGCAGAAGACCATCAAGGTGATGCCGACGATCGTCGGCACCATCAGGAAGAGTCTTCGGGCGATGTATGAACCCATGGTGAGTCGTCGATTGAGTGAGGCGGCGGACGCGAGCCCCTGTCAGCGAACCGGCTCGGGATCGGCGCCGACGCGGCACCACTCCTGCGGCTCCAGGCCGGTCTTGTAGGCCTGCACATTCCCGAACTTGCGGGAGACGAAGCGAAGCCACGGACTCACGCGGAGGAAGGTGTAAGGCTGGTCTTCATGGACGACCGCGTGGAATCGCTGCCAGATGAGCTGTCGCTGGGGCGTGTCCATCGTGAGCCGGCCGCGGGTGATCAGGTCGTCCGCATCCGGGTTGGCCCACTGTATGAAGTTGTCGCCCTGGTCCTGGATGCTGCTGGAGTGCCAGATCTGCTGCGGGTCGGACTCTGGTGCATTGGCGCTCCATCCCATGATGAGCGCATCAAAGTCCCGGGTCTTCAGCATGTCGGTGAAGAACGACCAATCCACGACCTTTGGGACGCACACGATCTTGGCCTTCTGGCACTGGCCACGGATGTAATCCATGATCCGGTCCATGATCTGGCCGCCGGTGGAGATCGTGAACTCGAACTCGAAGCGCTTTCCCGTGGGGAACACGCCGTCGTGCAGCTGGTACTCCAGCACGCCATCGCCGTCGGCATCCTCCCATCCGGCCTCGACAAGCAGCGACTGCGCCGCCTCCATGTCGAAGGGCCACGGCGTGACCGCGTGGTTGTAGGCGGTGCTCTCGGGACCGTTCGGGCCAGTCGCGACGACGCCGATGCCGTCCCAGATGTCCTTGATCATCGTCTCGCGGTCCAGGATCATCGTCATCGCACGCCGCACGCGCTTGTCGTGGAATGGCGTGAACTGCCCGGAGGGGCCGCCGCGCTTGCCGCACTGCCACCCGATGAACGAGTAGCCGCTGCGCATGTTCAGCCAGTTGAGCGCGTCGTTGACTTCGAGGAACTCTGCTTCCTGGCTCTTCTTGACGAACTGCGGCGACGTCGGCGTCATGAAGTCGCCCTCGCCGTTCTCGTACGCCGTCAGCGACGCGAGGTCGTTGGTCACCACCTTGAAGCGAAGCCCATCCAGCGTCGATGGATCACCCCAGTACTGTTCGTCTCGGACCAACACGATGTCGGAGCCCGGCGTCCACTGATCGGCCAATGAGGCGGTGGGAAGCTTGAACTGCCCGCTGCCCACGCACAGGCCCGTGGACTGGTTGATCTGCTCCGGTTCCAGCACGCCGTAGACGTGCTTGGGGAGGATGTAGTTCCCCATGATGTCCGGATTCGTGAAGAGGGCCTCGGTGAAGAGGAAGTCCACGACCAGGTCCGAGACGACGACCACGTCCTTGACCTTGTCCAGGAGCGCGCGGCTTCGCTCCGCCTCGATGAGCGGGTTCTTGATGAAGTCGATGAAGGTGTAGCGAACGTCCTCTGCCGTGACCGCGTGTCCATCGGAAAACTTCGCCCGGGGATTGATGTGGCAGCGCACCCAGAGACCGTCGGGATCGATTTGCCAGGCGTCGGCCAGCACGCCGACCCGATCCAGGGTCTTGGGGTCCAGGGCCATGAGCGGCTCGACGACCCGGTCGATGACGCGACGACCATAGACATCCGTGGACAGGTACGGCGTGATGCGGGCGGGCTGTGCGCCAAAGATCTCGGTGACCTCCCCGCCGGGCAGGAATCCGGGTGTCTGGCGCGGATCGGTGGCGGCCACCATCGGCCCGCTCCACACGACATCGACGCCAGGTCGAGCCCAAGACTCGTCTCCCGGGCCGCGGGACGCCACGCCCGATCCGCCCGCAGCGACCTGTGCGGCCTGCACGGGGCGAGCCTCCATCGCGGCGATCCGGGCATCCAGGGCGTCGACCCGTTGCCAGAGTCGATCGGACTGGATCATCTGCAGGATGCCGACCGTGACGAATGCCACGATCAAGAGCGTGAGAACGAGGTCCTTGAGGCCAAATCGATTCCGCATTGGTGGTCCTGTTCCCGCCGGGATCCTCGCGGGTCCGACAGGGCCACGTAGGCTAGCGGCTTCTGGATGCCCCGGTCGTCATGAAGCCCCTGCCGGGGCCCGCCCGCGGGCCGCGGGATCGATGGCATCGCGGAGTTCATCGCCAAGGAGGCTGAGCGACACGAGCGTGGCAGCGATCAAGAGGCACGGCCACGCCAGCAGCCACCATCGACTCGTGACCAAGTTGAGTTCGGCAAGCCCGGCACTTGCCAAATTGCCCCAGCTGGGCAGCGGTTCCCGCACTCCGATGCCGAGGAATGAGAGGAAACTTTCCGACAGGATCGCCGCCGGCACGGCCAAGGCCGCGTAGACGGCGATCGGCCCGACGAGATTGGGCAGGAGATGCCGAGTGAACTGCCGGGTCCCGGAAAGCCCCAGCGCCCGCGTGGCTTCCATGAAGGGTCGCTCGCGCAAGCTGAGGACTTGCCCGCGCACGACTCGCGCCATGGTGAGCCAGCTCGTCCCGCCGATGGCGGCCACCAGCACCGCGACGTCGACCAGGCGGGAGGCGATCGGAGTCTGGTCAATGTGCAGTCGCGACATGGCACCCTCGACGGCCACGGCGAGGAGCACGACCAGAAGCAGCCCGGGAATCCCGTAGAGGAGATCGACGAACCGCATCATCGCGCCGTCAACCATTCCACGACGCGCGCCAGCGACGGCGCCATAGAGGGTGCCAATCACGACGGCGATGGCCGCGGCACTGAGTCCGACCGTGAGGCTCACCGCGCCGCCGAGCAGGCAACGCGCCAAGACGTCGCGGCCGAATCGATCGGTCCCAAGGAGCCCACCATCCTCGAGCGACGGGTGGTCCACCGGGCCTGCTCCCCACCACGATGGCGGGAGCAGTGCGCGGTCGTAATCAGTGGCCTCGTACCGCCGGATCGCAATCCCGCTTCCCCCGTCCACGCGGGCGAGCGTCCAGGGAAGGGAAGCGAAGCACCCCAACGCCATGGATGCAAGGCACACCAAGCCAATCCATCCCGAAACCGTGAGTCGGATGCGGTGCGCACCACGCGCGGCCGGCGCGTTGATGTGGGATCGCACGACGACCGCCAGCGGTTCCGAGTCACTTGCGGGCGTTGCCGGGGCCGTCATCGAGCGGCATCATCTGCGCCGGCGCCCGATCCGTCCAGCCCAGGGCGTGCCGGCTGGGCACCGGACGCCCCCAAGGAGGTCCGGCCGCCGAGCGTTGGCATCGGGTCCCCCGCAAGCAGTGCCTTTGAGATGGCCTCGGCCTGGGTGAGCCGCTCCTCGGAGTCACCTTTCAGATCCTCCCGCATGGTGCGAATGAGTGCGTCCAGTTCCGACAGTTCCGTGGCCCTGGAGCGAAGATTGGCGTCGACCAGCTGGATGCTCATCCGGCCGATCTCCTGCTCCAGTTCCATGGCCCGCTCCACCTCGCCACCCGCCACGGCGGCGCGATGGCTCAGAGCGAGTTCGCGGATCATGTAGTCCGACTGCAACTCCTTGATCCGCTGCTCGTACACCTTCGGGCGACGGTCTCGCAACACGGCCAATGAACGGAGTTGGCGGAGTTCCCGGAGCTGGTCGGTGAAGGCACCGGGATCGGCGGATCGAGCGGCCTCGAGCGCCTCCGCCCAAGAGGGCGCCACGTCGCGAGCAACGGCAATGATGACGTCCTCGCTTGGCCACCTGGGTGATTGGCGCGTGCTGGGCGTCGATTGGACGTGGGCCGCCGTGGCCATGACCGTGCTGACCATCGCGATGGACGTCACGACAAGCAGCGCGGCGGCGAGCCAGGGACGGGATCGCATCGGAATCGGAAGCGGTCGATTCATCGACGGCCTCCCGTGGAGAACGCCAGGACTTCCACCTCAAGCGAGCCCGCGTCAACGTCGTACGACTCCGCAAGGCCATCGAAGCCGGCGTCGCCTCCGATCACCTCCGAGCCGGCAAGGAACGCGGCGATGGCGTCGTCAGCGGTCGATCCGGGAGGTGAATAGGGTTCGTGGCTGGGGCGAGATGCCACGAGGCTGCCAGCGTCGGATTCACCGCCGTCTCGCTGACGGGACTGGACCCACCAGAGCGTCCCGAACGCACCCATCAAGCCCGCGGCGATCGCCCAGGCTCCTGCGCGGCGCTGCCGCTCCCGCGCCTGGGCGGCTGCGGTGTGCGCAGCCCGTGCCAAGGCCAACTGCGATCGCTCGAGAATGGAGTCGATGAGCTCGGCTCGGCGAGCCTCGTTCGGACGCCAAGCCGAAGCCTCACGCGAGACCTGGGCATCGAGCGATGTTTCATGCGAGGCATCGGGCAATGCCGGGTCTTCGGACAGGTTGTCTGGGTGTTCAGGAACGACCATGCATCACTCCTCCTGCCTCCATGACAGGCAAACGGGACCGAGGTTCTCGCATTGCGCGAAGGACCGGATTCCGACGAACCAAACAGTTATCGGACGGCCTGGCCCTCACGTTTCGCCCTCTTTCGCATACCACCGACGCAACTTGTCGAGTGCCCGCTTGTGGCGGGCCAGGAGCGTGTTGACCTTCTCCCCGACGATTTCCGCCATCACCGGGAACGTGAGTTCGGCGCCATAGCGGAGGCGGATCAACTCTCGCTCGGCATCGTTGAGTTGGGTCAGCGCCAAATCCAGCTTCTCGGCGCCGACCTGTGCCGAGGGCGGCGGCACGGCTGGGGCTGGCTCCTGCGCCAACAAGTCGGCACCCCCCGTCCTGCGCTTGGCGACACCCCTGAGATGGTCCGTCACGAGGTTGCGGGCAATCGTGAAGAGCCAATGTTCAAACCGCCCGGATTCTTCGTACCCCTGCAATCGACCAAGCATCCGCAGGAAGCAATCCTGCGTCAGGTCATCAGCCGCGTCTTCGGAGAGGCCGTGGCTCCGTGCGTAGGCGAAGACGCGGCTGGCATACGCCGCGACAATCCCACGCCATGCCGAGGCATCGCCGGCCGCCGCGCGGCGGACAAGTCCGGGATCGACAGGATCGCGCCCTCCAGTCACGGCCGGATGCTAGGGAGGTGCCGGGAAGAGGCCGGGAGTTGCCCGGGATGGGGATCACCCTGCGCGGCGATCAGTAGGGAATGTCGGGCTGCGACGAGTAGGCGTAGTCACCCGCGGACTGGAAATCGACGCCGGCGGGTGCCGGACGGCTGGAGTGCGCCAAGAACCTGGTCGTCTTGCTGTTCCAGATGAGCCGGACCGTTCCGGTCGGGCCGTTGCGCTGCTTGGCGACGATCAACTCCGCCACATCGACCTTGTCCTCGTTCTTCTCGCGCCAGTCTTCCTCGCCGATGTGGTAGTAGTCCTCGCGGTGGAGCAGCATCACGACATCGGCATCCTGCTCGATGGACCCTGACTCACGGAGGTCGCTGATGCGGGGTCGGTTTCCGCCGCGGCCTTCGACGGCTCGATTGAGCTGGCTCAGGCAGACCACCGGCACGTCAAGCTCTCGCGCCATCGCCTTGATGCCGCGCGAGATCTCGCTCACTTCGACTTGGCGACTCTCGGCGCGCGAGCCGCTGGTGAGCAACTGCAGGTAGTCGATGAACACGGCGCCGACCTGGTGCTGGTCGACGAGCCGGCGGGCCTTGCTCCGGAGTTGAAGGAGCGTCATGCCGGGAGAATCGTCCACCCAGACACGGGCCGCGGCGAGGGCCTGGCACGCCTCCTGGAGTGCCGCGAAGTCCTCCTTTCGCAACTGCCCGCGACGGACGCGCTGGCTGTCCACGCCGCTTCGAGCGCACAGCATGCGCTGGGCCAGCTGCTGCTTGCTCATTTCCAGGCTGAACATCGCGCAGCCCACCCCGGTCGCCGCAACCTGTTCCATGAGGTTGAGGGCCATCGCCGTCTTGCCCATCGAGGGACGCGCCGCGAGGATGATCATCTCCCCGCGGTGAAGGCCGTTGAGCAGCGCGTCGAGGTCGTCGTAGCCGCTGGGCACGCCCCCCATCGACCGGCCGTCAGCCGCCTCGATCTGGCTCATGGTCTCGTCCAGGAGCGAGCGAAGGTCGCGCGCGTGGGAGGTCTCACGCGATTGCGCGATCGCAAAGACGCGCGACTCCGCCTCCTCCAGGACCCCCATCGCGTCATGCGCACGCGAGTGCGCGTCGTGGATCGACTCCGTGGATGCATCGATGAGCTCGCGCAGCATCGCCTTGTCGCGAACCTCGCGCGCGTAGTGCTCGACGTGGTTGGCGCTTGGCACGCCGTTGGCAAGCTCGACCAGGTACTCCAGGCCGCCGATGGCGTCCAGGTTCCCCTCGTCCTTGAGCCGTTGCTGGAGAGCCACCAGCTCCACCACCGGGTTGATGTCGTGGAGCGAGAGCATCGCCCGGTACACGACCTGGTTGGACGGCCGGAAGAAGAGTTCCGGATTGGGAAGGACCTGCACCACCTCGCCGATGCGGCGAGGTTCGATGAGCAGCGAGCCGAGCACGGCGGCCTCGGCTTCCGCGGCGTTGGGCGGCAGCGCCGACGCCAACGATCCCAACCGCTCGCGCGCGGCCTTCAGTTTCTTGGAGCGCTGCTCGGCGTCCCGCGCGCTGGCCCTGGCCACGTCAGGCCGCCCCGACCGTCGACTGGCCGACGTTCGATTTGCGCTTGGCGGGGGCGGTCGGCTGGAAGGCCGTGGTCATGAGTCGGCCCGGCTTGAACCGGACGCTCTGGCGGGCCGGGACATCGACGCGCTCGAGCGTGCGTGGGTTCTGTCCCACGCGCGCGGCCCGCGACTTCACCTCGAAGACGCCAAAGTCCCGGAACTCGAGTCGGCGGCCATGCGCCAGTTCATTCACCACCTCATCCAGGAACTGCTGCACGATGTCCCGGACGTCGGTCCGCTTCAGCCCCGTGCGTGACGAGATGCGGTCGACGAGTTCCTTCTTGGTGGTGGTCGGCATGTGTGTCTCTCGAAGCGGGAGGCCACTCACCCACGAGTGCGCCAACCATCAGTATCTGCCACACGAAAGGCCAGAGTCAAGCGATCTCGCAACTTCCACGGGTCATCCCCGCCTTCCCAACACATCGGCGGTGAATGGGCCGAGAAGACGTTGGACTGCTTGCGGTTCCTCCGCCTCCACGCCAAGCACGGGCCGAACGAATGAGACCGCCGTCGCGCTGGCGCATGCCGCCGCGACGGACCTCACCTTGACCCAATCCTTTTCGCTGGTGAGCACCGCGTGCACCGAGCGCTCATGAAGCCGCGCGCACTGCCGCTCGACCCAGTTGGCAGTGTAGCGAGCGTGGTCGCGTCGCCGCACGACGTTCCCGATCGGCACGCCGATCCCCTCCGCCATCGCAAGGAACTCATCCGGACGGCCTACCCCGAGCCAGATCTCAGCATGGAGGCCGCTTCCGTGGTGCAGCGGCTGCTCCGCGTCAATCCCGCCCGTGGAGACCCTGAACCCGCTCCAGGCGCGCCGGAGCACCAGCACCTCCCTCTGGCAATCGATCCGCTGCAGTCCGTCACGCACGAGCTCCGCCTCGTCAGCCCAACAAGCAAGAATCGAGGCCCGCCGCAGTGCGACGGGGCGCTCGCGGAGCCACCCCCGCGGGAGCCTGTGCCCCGTGAAGTCATCGGCCCGCACCACGACGAGGTCCAGTTCTCGCGAGATGTCCCGTCGCTGGAACGCGTCATCCAGGACGACGCAGTCGCAGGCCCCGCCAGAGGCAAGGAAGGACGCCACCGCCGCGCGGCGATCGACCCCCTCAATCACATCGACGCTGGGGAGGGCATCTCGATGTTCCTGCGTCTCGTCGCCAACGCCGCCGGGGATTCGACGGTACCCGCGAGTCACGATGACCGGGCGGCACCCCGCCTGCAGCAGTTGTGCCGCGATCCATCGCACGATGGGACTCTTGCCCGTTCCGCCTGCCGATAGGTTGCCGACGGAGAGCGTCGGTCTGGGGAGTGGCTGTGCGCGCGCGAGCCGTCGTGCGAGGACGGCATCCGAGATCGCCCCGTAGGCAAACGATGCGGGGACCGAGAGAGGCGCCATCCAGTGCGGGAGCGGGCCCGGGGGGACGGTCATCGACCCGCTCCAGATCCCAGGGCCACGCGAACTCCCAGCGACGTGAGTTCCGGAAGCAGTCGCCGCATCGGGAGGCCAGAGACGGTGGTGGGGTCGCCGTCGCATGAGAGCAGCCATCCTCCCGCGAGGCGCTCGGGATAGTCGTAGGCCCCCGCCTTGCCGCGCCAGCGACCTGAGCCCAGGTACTGCTCCACGTCCTGCCCGGAGAGCGCACCGAGCGACACCGTCGCGGACACGGCGAAGCCCATGGAGCGGCCAGCGTGTCGAATCGCCAAGCCGGTCACCACCTCGTGCGACCGTTCGGCCAGTAGAAGCAGCATCGCACGTGCTTCCTGGACATCCGTCGGCTTGCCCATCACCCGACCATCTAGGAGGCACAGGGTGTCGGCCGCAATCACCACCTCTCCCGCCCCACATCGGACCTGGTGCGCCTTGACCTGGGCCAGGCATTCCACAAGCGAAGCCCCGTCAAGCGGGAGTGCGATTCCGGCGTCATCCACCGGTGGCACCCGCACCACATGCGCGACGCCCGCCTCGGTGAGGAGGTGCGTCCGGCGCGGCGATGCGCTGGCAAGGACAACGATGGGAGGGGCGCTTTCGTGCACCGAGCGCTCAGGGTGGAGGCTGGCGAGTATAAAGATGCGCTCCGATGACCGCGCCCGGCCACCACGCACCCGAGCCACCCACCCCATCCTCCGGGCGACCCGAGGAGGACGTCGGCGCCAGTTCCGCCGGGGACAGCATGGTCGGTCGCCTGGTCATCGAACGGGGATTGGCGACGCGCGAGGAAGTGGAGGCCTGCGTCACGATCCGAGCGAAGCTGGCCAAGGAGGGCCGACTTCATTCGCTCAACGAGATCCTCGTCCTGAAGGGTGTCGCCACCGCGCGCCAGCTGGCTCGACTCCAGCGCCAGGCCGCCAAGCCGCGCGGCGAGGTCCACATCCCCGGCTACCACATCCATGAGTTGCTGGGTGCCGGGGCCATGGGATCGGTCTACCACGCCACCCAACTCAGCGTCCAGAGGCCGGTCGCCCTCAAGGTCCTGTCGGCGAAGTACTCCTCGGATGCCAAGTACGTGGAGCTCCTGCAGCAAGAGGCACGCGCCACGGGCCAACTCAACCATCCTCACATCGTCGGCGTCATCGAGGCCGGGGTCGCCAACGGCACGGCCTACATCGTGATGGAGTACGTCGACGGCGGCACCGTCAATGATCGACTCATGAAGGAGAAGCGCCTCGCCGAGGAGGAGGCCCTCCGTGTCACGCGACAGGTGTCCCTTGCCCTTGCCCACGCCCATTCGCGGGGATTCATCCACCGTGACGTGAAGCCGAAGAACATCATGTTGACCAAGTCGGGGAGCGCCAAGCTGGCCGATCTCGGGCTGGCCAGGCCGATCATCGACGAGGCCCGCTCCGTCGCGGAACGCGGCCAGGCACTGGGAACTCCCCTCTACATCAGCCCCGAGCAGGCTCGCGGCTTGGATGTCGGCCCCCAGACGGATCTCTACAGCTTGGGTGTCACTCTCTATCACATGCTCACTGGCCGAGTGCCCTTCCAGGGGGCCGATCGCCGAGATGTCATGCGAAAGCACCTCCATGAGCAGGCGATACCACCAGACCATCTGGTGCCCACGATCTCACAGTCGGCTGCCGAGATCGTCGAGATGCTGATGCAGAAAACGACCGCAGCACGCTACGCCACGGCTGAGGAAGTGGTCGAGGACATTGACCTGGCCCTCGGTGGCCAGCAGACCAAGTATGCGCGAAAGGCACCGGACCTTGGTTCCATCGCACCAGACGCGTTGCCCACAAACGAGGAGGTCGCCGTGCGCGAGGCCGGCCCGTCGATCTTCTCCACTCCAGCAGGAATCGTGATCGCCGTGCTGCTCGCCGCGTCGGTGCTGGCCAACGTCGTGCTGGTCCTGCTCAAGGCGATCTAGTGGCCGCACGGATGCGCGGTGCTTGACCGTCAGGCCACGCGCACGATCACTTCCACTTCCACGGTGGCGCCCAGCGGGAGCGCCACACTCCCCACCGCCGCACGGGCGTGGCGGCCGGCCTCGCCGAACACCGAGAGCATGAGTTCACTGGCGCCGTTGGCGACGGCGGGCTGCCCCGTGAAGGCGGGATCACTCTGCACGAAGACCCCCAGCCGCACGACCTGCGCGATCCTGTCCAATCCACCGGCGGCGTCGGCGGCCACGGCAAGGGCGTTGAGGGCACACTGTTGCGCGGCCGCCTTCGCGGCCTCGGGAGTGGTGGACGACGGGACCGGGCCGGTCGCGATCAGTGCCCCGTCGCGCATCGGAAGCTGGCCGCTCACGAACACCAAGTCCCCCACCCTGGAGAATGGGACATACGCCGCCACGGGCTTGGGGGCGGGTGGGAGGGTCAATCCAAGTGCCGCAAGGGCGTCAGAAGGGGTGTTCATGGGGTCAGGACGATACTCACGCCCCTTGGCGCCCCCGTCCCGCTGCATCTCGCTCCGAAAAAAGTCCAGAATCAAGATTCTGAACGGAACCTTGACTCTGCGCCGATCGGATCTATTATTCAGATGGCGTTCGCGCCAGGCTCGCGCAGTCCATTTCTAGATCCGTACATTCGATCCGTCCTTCATCTGGCCCGATTGGGCCGATCCTTCCGACCGCGCAGCCGACAGCCAAACCTCACCGGGTGATTGCCGTTGTGTGCTTGCGGTTCCTGCGTTTCGCCATCGCGCGATCGTGGACCGCTTGACGGCGTCACTCCACCCCCCACTGGTCTGTCGGGTCCTGCTGCGATCGTTCGCGGGACCCTTCAAACGTTTCGTGTCGGCGACCGGATGGTCCGGCCGCTGGCCTGGCTTGCCAGGCTTCATTCAGGGACTTCGGTCCCACCCACGTACTGGAGATTCGATTCATGTTGAATACCCCCCACAAGTCTCGCGGCTTCACGCTCGTCGAGCTCCTCGTGGTCGTGGCGATCATCGCCGTGCTGATCGGCCTCCTGCTCCCGGCCCTCTCGAAGGCCCAGCAGGCTGCCCGCAGCACCAAGGATTCCACCCAAATCGGGCAGATCCACAAGGCGATGCTCATCTACGCCAACGAAGAGCCGCAGCGCCGCCTCCCGGTCCCCGGCCTCATCCACCGGAACCAGTCTGCTGGCTACCTGCCACCGGGCGTTCCGCAGGGCACTCCCAACGTCGGCAAGGAGTGTTACGCCAAGAACAACACGCGCAACCTGTACTCCGTGTGCGTCATGCGCGAAATGTTCAACCCGGACCTCCTCTACGGGCCGACCGAGGCCAACGACGTCGTCCGTGAGTCCAAGGACTACAACTACGCCGCCTACAACCCCGGTGGAGGCATCTTCTGGGACGGCGACACCACCGGCTGGAACTGTGCCAACACGGCAGACCTGGACGTCGGCAACTTCCGCGGCAAGATCTACCTGACCACCGCCCCCGCCGACCCGCATGACGGCTGCCACTTCTCCTACGCCGCGATGGTCCCCTGTGGCCAGCGCAAGAAGCAGTACTGGCGCGCCGACCTGATCCCGGAGGCCGCGGGCACCAAGCCCTTCATCGGCACCCGTGGCAGCAAGGATGGCGTGACGACCGGCGCCGACTACATGCAGAGCCCCACGCTCCTGCTCCACGGCGACAAGAAGGAATGGCAGGGCAACATCTGCTACGGCGACAACCACGTTTCGACGGAGAACACCTTCTATCCGCCGAGCACCGTGTACGAGTGCGGCAATGGCAACGCCAAGGCCGACAACATCTTCCACGCTGAGTTCTCTTGCGGCGCCGGCACCACCTCCAAGGGGAACGGCGACGCGTGGCTTGGCATCGTCATCGGCGCGCCGCAGGAAAACAACGCGACCGCCGTCACCGACGCCCTCATCCCCCAGTAATCAATCCCTAGGAGAACATCATGATGAACCGAAAGAACATCCGAGGCTTCACCCTCGTCGAGCTCCTGGTCGTGATGGCGATCATCGCCATCCTGCTGGGACTCCTCTTGCCCGCGCTCAACCGGGCGCGTGCCACGGCCAAGCAGGTCAAGGACGCCACGCAGATCAGCCAGATCCACAAGGGCTGGCTGACCAAGGCTGCCGAGAACCCGCGCGGCGACTTCCCGCTCCCTGGCGAGATCGACCGGCTTCCGGTCGCTGGCCTTGGCGAGGTCCCGGGCCGCGGCGCGATTGACGAGACCCAGAACACCCATGCTGCGCTGCACAGCTGGGCCATTGCTCAGAGTCTCGTCAGCCCCAAGATCCTGGTCAGCACCAGCGAGTCCAGCGGTCGCGTGGTTGAGTGCATCAACTACAACTACCAGACCTACAACCCGGCCGCGGACGTCTACTGGGACAACGTCAGCTTCAAGACCGACCTGGACGGCATCTGCAACACGTCGTATGCCTGCATTCCCCTCGAGGCCCGCGCTCGCCGCACCCGGGAGTGGAAGTCCTCCAACAACTCCAAGTTTGCCATCTTTGGCAACCGTGGCGTGAAGGACGGCCTGGCCAACCAGAACCCCGGGACCTCGAAGACCCTCGAGATCCACGGCGGTCCCAAGGAATGGGAAGGCAACATCTGCTTCAACGACAACCACACCATTTTCGTGGACACTTTCGTCCCGGAAGGCCTGTCGATGATCGGCACCGGCTCGACCGCGTTGCTGGACGACATGTTCAAGTCCCAGGCCGCCGACTACAGCGACGTGTTCCTCACGATCACGTCTGCCGCCACGTCGCCCACGGCGCACACGTACGAGTGGGACTGAGCTGATCCCGTTCTCGGCGGTCCAGTTGGTTGACCGCTGAATGCCTTCGGCCCTGACAGGGGGCTGGCGCGAGCCAGCCCCCTTTTTCGTTGGGCTCGACGAACCAAGGACCAGACTTCCCCGGGATAGACTGGCCGCGTGCGATTCGCCGCCGTCCGCATGCTTGCGCCGATGTTGATGGTGTTGCTCGCTGTCGCGCACGCTGCCCCGGCCGCGGGCCAGGACACCGGCCGGGGGGCAATCGCTCAGTCTGCAGGGGCCGTTCCGGCCTGGCGAGCCGCTCGTCGAATAGCCGTGCTCCCCATCCAGGGCGAGATCGATGCCGTCACGCTCGCGTCCCTCACTCGACGGCTCGCCGAGGCCGAGAGTTCCGGGGTCGATCTCGTGGTCCTGGAGCTGGATACGCCAGGCGGCGACCTCAAGTCGACGCTCGACATCTGTTCGGCGATCCGTGCATCGCCGCTTCGCATCGTCGCATGGGTCCATCCGCAGGCGTTCAGCGCCGGGGCGATCATTGCGCTGGCCACGGATGCGATCGTGGTGGCCCCCGCCGGCGTCTTCGGCGACGCAGCACCCATCGCTGCGCTGCCCGGCGTGGGCTTGCAGCCGCTCCCAGACACCGAGCGCGCCAAGATCGAGGCGCCGCTCCTCAGCGAGGTGGTCGAGAGCGCTCGTCGGGTTGGGCGCGATGAGCGACTCGTCCAACGATTCGTGCGGCTCGGCGATCCACTCTGGCTGGTGGAGGATGCTGCTTCGGGCGAGCGGACCATCGTCGACAAGGGCGAGTTGTCGAAGCTGGGGCTCAGCACCGATGATCGCGCCAGCGGCGCCTTGGAGGGACCTTCCCCGAGTGCCTGGTTCCAGACATTTGGTTCGGCGCCGCTTCGCGGTGAACCTCGCCCAGGAATCACGGCTGCGGCCACGGGGGCTGCATGGCACGTGGTGGCCCGAGTGGCCGACGAGGGCACACTCCTCACCGTCCGCGAACGCGAAGCCGTCGCCCTTGGCCTGGCTGAGGGAACCGTGGCGTCGGACGCGGAACTTTCGACTTGGACTGGGGGCGGGACGATCGAGCGACTGGATGAGCGCTGGAGCGAGGACATGGTGCGATGGATCACCAGCTGGCCCGTCCGGCTGGTTCTCGTCGCGGCGCTGCTCATCTGCTTCGTGGGCGAGCTGCTGACGCCTGGCGTCGGGGCGTTTGGCGCCGGTGCGGTTGCGTGCCTCGCCGTGCTTGTGGGGGCGCCGGCACTGATCGGCCTTTCGGAATGGTGGGCTGCAACCATGGTCTTGGTTGGGTTGGGACTTGTGGCGTGCGAACTCCTGCTGGTCCCCGGCACGACGTGGCTTGGGCTCGGAGGCGCGGTCTGCTTCGGGCTGGGGATGATTGGCGTCTTCACGGGCGGCGACCTCAGTTCGCCAGCCGGGCGGGCACAGCTCCCAGGCGCAGCCGCGGTCGTGCTCGGTGGCATCGCCCTCGCCGCCCTGGGGCTCTGGGCGCTGCGTCGGACACTGAGTTCGTCGTCGCTGGTGCAACAAGGCGTGCTGACGGCGGTGGCGGACGGTGCCTTTGACGCGTCCCCACGCGTGACTCCGCACACTCGCGAGCTCGCGCTTGGTGAGGTGGGAGTGGCAGAGACGACGTTGAGGCCCGCTGGCCAGGCACGTTTCGGCGAGCGGCTGGCCGATGTCGTCGCGGTGGGCGCCTTGGTGGCTGCCGGGACGTCCGTCCGCATCGTGCGCATCGACGGCATCACCACGGAAGTGGAACCAACCGAGAGATCACCCTCATGATGGCACTGCTTTCCCAAGCCACCGACCTGGCCCCCGACATCGCCACGGCCGATTCATCCATGCTTCTGATCGGGCTCGGGCTGCTTGGGCTCGCGGTCGTCTTCCTGGTGCTGGAGCTCTTCATCCCCAGTGGCGGCCTGCTGGCCCTCCTCACGATCCTCTGCGCACTCGGCGCCGTCATCTCGCTCTTCCTCTGGAGCGAGCTCGTGGGGTTGGTCGCGATGGTGGTCCTCCTGTTGGCCGGTCCCATCGTCGCGGTACAGGGCGTCAAGCTCTGGAGCCGCACGCCAATCGGGAGGCGCGCGGTGCTGGGCGACGAAGCAGGCGGCGGACCGATGTCCGGTGCGACGACGGCCAACGACGAGGGCCAGGAAAGCCATGCCCGGGGAGAGGCAGAGGCGAGCCTCCTCGGAGCGCGCGGCATCGCGGAGACGTCGCTGCGCCCCGGCGGGTTCATTCGCATCGGGACACGGCGCGTGGACGCCGTCGCCGAGGGCCGATTCATCGACGCCGGCGAGCACGTGGAAGTGATCGGCCGCGTCGAGGCCCAGTGGCGCGTGCGCCGGGCAACGACTGGTAACCTGCCAGCATGACTACGATGCTCGCGATCGACACGTGGGCCTTGATCGGCCTCGGTGTTCTGGGGCTCTTCGGCCTCATCCTCTTCATCATCCTGCTGCAGTACTTTCAGCTGTGGCTGCAGGCTTGGCTCTCGGGCGCCCCGGTGGGGCTGGTCGAACTGGTCATGATGCGCCTCCGAAAGGTGGAGCCTTCGCTCATCGTGCTCAACCGGATTGCCGCCAAGAAAGCCGGGCTGGACATCCCAACCAACCTGATGGAGGCGCACTTCCTGGCGCGCGGCAACGTGAGCAACGTCGTGCGCGCGCTCATCGCCGCCGGCAAGGCCAAGATCGACCTGCCGTGGGACAGGGCCGTCGCCATCGACCTGGCGGGGCGCGACATCCTGGACGCCGTGAACACGAGCGTGAACCCGAAGGTCATTGACTGCCCCAACCCAACAAGCGGGAGGCAGACGATCGACGCGGTCGCCAAGGACGGCATCCAGCTCCGTGCCAAGGCTCGCGTGACGGTCCGCACCAACATCGCCCGCCTGGTCGGCGGTGCCACCGAGGAGACAATCGTCGCACGAGTCGGCGAAGGGATCATTTCCACGATCGGCAGCGCCGCAGACCACAAGGAAGTGCTGGAGAACCCTGACCGGATCTCCAAGACGGTCTTGGCCAAGGGCCTTGACGCGGGAACGGCCTTCGAGATCCTCTCCATCGACATTGCCGACATCGACGTGGGCTCCAACATCGGCGCGCAGTTGCAGCAGGCGCAGGCCGAGGCCGACACCAAGCGGTTCCAGGCGCAGGCTGAGCAGCGGCGCGCGCTCGCCGTGGCCGAGGAGGCCGAACACCAGGCTTCGGCCCAGAAAAACCGCGCGATTGTCGTGCTCGCCGAGGCCGAGGTTCCCAAGGCCATCGCCGACGCGTTCCGAAACGGGCGACTGGGCGTCATGGACTACGAGCGGATCCGCAACATGCAGGCCGACACTTCGATGCGGACGACGATCGCGAAGGACGGCGTCTGAGCGCCCGCCTGGGCGAACACCCTGCCGCACCACCAGGGTTCCTCGCACCGTGCCGACGCTCCACACGATCGTCCCCTGCTACAACGAACCAGCGACGCTCGGCAGCGTCATCGATTCCATCATGGCGGCCCCGTTGCCGCGCGGCTGGACCCGTCACACGATCATCGTCGACGATGCCAGCGATGCCCAGGGGATCGAGCTCGCGCGAGGGGCGGCGACGCGGCACGATCCCGCCGTCACGCTGATCGAGCACCCGGTCAATCGAGGCAAGGGCGCGGCGATCCGCACGGCGTTTGACCATGTCCTGGAGCGCGACCCCAGCATGGAGGGTGCGGTCATCGTGCACGATGCGGACCTGGAATACAGCCCGATCGACCACGCGGCGCTGGTGGCTGCGCTTGGGCACCCTGTTGCGGCGAGCGCGCGCCCCGACGCGGTGTTCGGGAATCGTTTCCATGCCGGCTATCGCCCCGGGTCACTCAAGCGCCGGATGCACCGCCTGGGGAATCGGATGCTGACCGCGTGCAGCAACTGGACCACGGGGTACTCGCTTCACGACATGGAGTGCTGCCTCAAGTGCATGCCGATCCGCACGCTGGCCGCCATTCGGCCCCTCCTGACGGAAGACCGCTTCGGCATCGAACCGCAGTGGACCGCCGCGCTGGCCCGAACGCATGCGACCATCGCACAAGTGGAGATCACCTACTGCGCTCGCGGCTTCGCGCAAGGCAAGAAGATTGGCGTGCGCGATGCCCTCCAGGCGCTTCGCGTGATGTGGCGCGACCGGCCCAAGCACCGGGCGGGACGCTGATTCCCCGTGGCACGGCAACCCGTCCAGCTCCCCATCATCGTGCGCGTCCCGCACGGGCAGCGCTACTCCTGCCATTCCTGCGGCGCGTGCTGCAAGGACTTCACGGTGCAGCTGCGCGCGGAAGACTTGGAGCGGCTGGAGCGACAAGGCTGGGCGCGCGAACGAGGCGAGGCCGTCACGACCACCTTCCGCGGGCGCCACTTCCTTCGCCAGCGACCGGATGGCTCCTGCACCTTCTTGCAGCCGGACGGACGCTGCGAGGTGCACGCGCGATTCGGCCTGCAGGAGAAACCGGTGGCGTGCCGCTTCTTCCCCTTCAGCGTGGTTCCTGCCGCGAAGGGCGCCATCGCCGGCCTCAACTTTGCCTGCCAGAGCGTGCAGCGAAGCGTTGGCAGTGCACCGGCGTCGCACCTTGACGACCTCAGGCAGATGGTGGTCGATGCGCCCGAGCTGGTGCAGCGGCCGAGGGTCTCGGCCAGCACCGCGGGCTGGGGATCTCGGCGCACGCCGGAGGAGCCAGGCGAAGTTGATGCCGTGCTGAAGGGAAGCCTGGACATCGTGGCGAACGCGGGAGTGCCAGGCGAGCGGCGCATGGCCGCCTTGGCGTTCTTCGCGCAGTCCCTGCTCAACGCCGACCTCTCACGAGTGCGCGGAGATCGATTCGTGGAGCTCGCCTCCGTCTTGGCGGCACACGCGGCCGACGAAGTCGTGATGACGGAACACCGCGATCCGCGCCCCAGCGAATGGGCGCTCTTTCGCGGCGCCGTGCACCTGCGCACGCACGCACCCAGGCTGGACGCGCTGCAGGCGCAAGGCTGGTTGCGAAGCGTCTGGAGCGACCTGCGCCTGGCCCGCGCCTGGCGCCGCGGCCGCGGGGCGGTGCCCGCCTTTCGGGCGTTGGGGGAACTCACCACCCGGCCGATTCCCTTTCCGGAAGTCCTGGCCATCCACCCGACGGAGGGCATCCCGGCCGCCGCCGCGGTGGATGGATTGCTTTCGCGATGGTTGGCCGCGCGGCTCCTGGGCGAGCGGGCCTGGTCGTCGGGGTACTACGGCATGAGCGCCATCGATGGGCTCTGCGCCCTCGTCGTCGACCTGCTGTCGGCACTGTGGCTGGCTCGATTGCATTCGGCAGCACTCTCGGAGTCGCGCTCGGCGTCCGGGACCATCACGCTCGAGGGCGTGCAGTGGGGAATCGGCATCGTGGAGCGAACCGCCGGGCGCGTGCCGTGGCTGGCCACGACGGCGGAATCACTGCGCCTGCGGGGCCTGGCGCGTCATGGTGGGTTGCTCGCGTTGGCGCGAGCCCTCCAGCCATTCAGCGCATCGCCCGGCCGTCCCCACACTTCGTGAGCGCTGCCAGCCGGGGCGCGATCGCCCGAGTCGCGGCACCGCGATGGCTCCGCGCGTTTTTCTCCGAAGGCGGGAGCTCCGCGCTGGTTCGATCCTCCCCCGGCAGCACGAGCAAGGGGTCATAGCCAAATCCATTCGACCCGCGCGGGGCGAATCCGATGGTGCCCTCAAACGATCCCTCCGTCTGCGCCATGATCGACCCATCGGGCGCGGACAGGCACATCGCGCACACGAATCGGGCCGTCCGGCGCCCGTCGGGAACACCCGCGAGTGCAGCCAGCAGCTTGGCATTGTTCGCTGCATCACGCTCGGCGCGCGTCGTCCCGACGCCTGCGTATCGCGCGCTCTGGACCCCGGGCCCGCCACCGAGCGCGTCAACGCTGAGGCCGGAATCATCCGCAAGCGCCGGCATGCCCGCCATCGCGGCATACGCCCGTGCCTTGATCCGCGCATTCTCGGCGAAGGTGGCACCCGTTTCCTCCGGCTCTGGAAAGTCACCGCCGAGGTCGAGCAAGCTCAACAACTCCACCCCATCCCCTCGCAGGATCTCGCGGACTTCCTCCACCTTGTGCGGATTGCCGGTGGCCAGGAGGATGCGAACGGGCGACTCCATCACGTCTGCAGCACTCCGGTGGCCACTGGTGCCGTCACCGGCGCCTGCGCCGCCACCTGCATGGCCAGGATGAGTTCGTCGCGCGTCTCGCGCGGCTGGATGATCCGATCAACCCAGCCACGGCTGGCGCCATACAGGATGTCCTGCTGCTCGCCGTAGGACGCCGTGATCGCGGCGAGGAGCTGCTCGCGCATGGTCTCGTCCACCTGCTCGCCCTTGCGCTGCCGCGCGGCGAGGTCGATCTCGAGGAGCGTCTTCGCGGCACTGCCGGCGCCCATCACGCTGCACGCGGCCGTCGGCCAAGCCAGCGTGAGCATCGGGTCAAACGCCCGGCCGCACATCGCGTAGTTGCCAGCGCCGTACGAACCACCCACGATCAGCACCACCTTGGGCACCGACGCATTGCTCATCGCGTTCACCATCTTGGCGCCCGCGCGAATGATGCCGCCCTGCTCGCTGTCGCGGCCCACCATGAATCCGGTGGTGTCGTGGACGAAGAGCAGCGGGATCGCCCGCTGGGAGCAGTCCATGATGAATCGAGCCGACTTGTCGGCGCTGTCGTCGTAGATGACGGCCGGCATGTTGGCCGCGCTCGTCGGGCCCGCCTTGCCGCCGGGCATCTGCCGCTGCGTCAGCTTGCGCTGGTTGGCCACGATCCCGCAGGCGTATCCGCCGATGCGCGCGTAGGCGCAGACGATGGACTTGCCGTACTCGGCTCGATACTCGTCGATGCTTCCGCCGTCCACGATCGTGCGCAGGAGCGCCACCATGTCGTACTGCGTGCCGGCACCCAACTTGAACACCTCCAATGGGTCCGACTCGCCCTCCGGGTCCTTCGGAGCTTCGTCGGGCGCGACAAGCCTGGCGACGGATCGATTCGCCAGCATCAGGCTGCGCAGCCGCTCCAGGCACGACTCGTCGTCCTCCTCACGGAAGTCGACTGTGCCGGAGATCGACGCGTGCATTGAAGCCCCGCCCAGTTCCTCGCTCGAGACTTCTTGGCCGATCGCGGCCTTCACCAGTGCCGGGCCCGCCAGATAGAGCCCGCTCCCCTCCGTCATGAGGAGCGTGTCGCAGAGGACTGGCAGGTAGCCGCCACCGGCGACGCAGTTGCCCATGATCGCGGCGTATTGCGCGATGCCCTGCGCACTGAGCACGGCGTTGTTGCGAAAGATCCGCCCGAAGTCGTCGGTGTCTGGAAAGACATCTTCCTGGAGGGGCAGGAAGACTCCGGCGCTGTCCACCAGATACAGGAGCGGAAGTCGGGCGCGTTCCGCGATCGTCTGTGCCCGGATGATCTTCTTGCAGGTCATCGGGAAGAAGGCACCGGCCTTGACCGTGGCATCGTTGGCCACCACCATGCACAGTCGCCCCTGGACCTGCCCGATCGTGGTCACCACGCCCGCACCCGGCGCGCCGCCGTATTCGCGGTACATGTTCCAGCCCGCAAAGAGGCCGCACTCCATGCGCTGCGTTTTGGGATCGAAGAGCCGGTCAAGCCGCTCGCGAGCCGTAAGACGCTTGTGGCGATGCTGCCGTTCGATCCCCGCAGGGCCTCCCCCCTGCTCCAGGCGGGCCGCTTGGGCCGTCCAGGTGGCGATCAGCTTTGGGATGGCCGGCGTGGAGTCCGTCATGCCGCGGAGGATAGGGGGCTCGGTTGCTGGTTCGATCGCTGACTCGATCGCTGACTCGATCGCTCGTTCGATCGACGTGGAACCATTGACGCGGTCGGATCATTGAGAAAAACTGGAATATCCCACCGCTTCAAGGGGCCCGAGGCGATTGAATGTGTGGGAGCGGTAGGTGTCGTCGCCCCAATCCCCAGCCGCCCCGCCGCGGCGGTGGGTGACGCGACATCAATCGGTTATCAGACTTGCCGGCAGGGCCCGGGGCTGCTCGAGTCAAACGAGAGCTGGACCAGTTCCAGTCCCTCACCTGCACCACGCCTCCTCCACCAGCGCACCCACAGCCCCATCTCCACCCCGCAGCCCCCGCCACCTCCTCCGTCGAGGGTGGAAGTCGCATGCCGGTGTTGGCCTGTCAACCCTGCAGGGTTCACGCCACGCTAGGCGCAACAGCTTCCCCCCACTTGCCCCCGCGGCGGCCATCCCGTAGACTGCTCGGCTCGATTCAAACGGAAAGGAACAGTCGGCCCAGCGTGGGTCGACCACCAGGAACCATGACCATCTCAGCCACCACCAAGAAGCAGGTCGTCGCCGACAACCGTCGACACGACTCTGACAGTGGGTCGCCCGAGGTCCAGATCGCGATCCTCACGGAGCGCGTCAACGCCCTCACCGACCACTTCAAGCAGCATCGCAAGGACCACGCTGGCCGCCGGGGGCTCTTGCTCCTCGTCGGCAGGCGCAACCGCCTGCTCAAGTACCTCGCCGCGACCCGCCGCGAGGACTACACCAAGCTCATTCACAAGCTCGGCTTGCGCAAGTAAGCCAGCGGCGCCCCCGCCCCGCCAAGCGAACTTGGCGGATGATTGGCGGATGATTGGCGGATGTTCGGCCGGCTGCACGCCGCCACGGGTCTGTTCTCGTTGGCCACTTGCAATCCTGCCGTCCTCATCCAGGGCGCCTTCCACTCACTCCGAACCGGAGCCCGTTCTGAATATGTCAAACAAGATCCACGCCATCGTTGAGCGCGAGATCGCCGGCCGCACCCTTCGCATGGAGACTGGCAAGGTTGCCAAGCTCGCAAGCGGCGCCGTGATGATCTCGTTCGCCGACACCTACATCCTCTGCACCGCCGTGCGCGCCAACCCCCGCGCCGGCATCGACTTCTTCCCCCTCACCTGCGACTATCGCGAGAAGACCCCGGCCGGCGGCAAGTTCCCCGGCGGCTTCAAGAAGCGCGAGGGGCCGCCGAGCGAGAAGGAAATCCTCACCATGCGGATGATGGATCGACCGATCCGCCCGCTCTTCCCCAATGGCTTCATCGACGAGATCCAGCTCCAGGGGCTGGTCATGAGCCACGATGTCCAGAATGACTCGGACGTGATCGCCTGCAACGGCGTTTCCGCCGCGCTCAACCTCACCGATGCCCCGTACGAGGGACCCGTCGCCACCGTGCGCGTGGGCCGCATCGTGACGGAGTCGGGCCCGACGTTCGTGCTGTTCCCCACCCAGGCGCAGATGGAGTTCAGCGACCTGGACCTGGTCCTCTCGGGCCACAAGGACGGGATCAACATGATCGAGGTCGGCGCCGCCGAGGTCGACGAAGCCACCATGGTCGAGGCCATTCGCTTCGGCTGCGAGACCGGCATCAAGCCACTCCTCGAGATGATGGCGGAACTGCGCGCCAAGTCGGGCGCGCCTGCCATTCGCCTGGGTGATGTCACCATCCCCAGCGACGAGGTCATGTCCAAGGTCAAGTCGCTCGCCTACGACAAGCTCGTGGCTGCGCGCCAGATCAAGGGCAAGCACGACCGAAACAGCGAAGTGGACTCCATCAAGAAGTGGTGCCTGGAGTCGGCCTTCTCCGTGCCCGCCGGCCTCTCCTACAGCGACCACATGGTGGCCAGCAAGAAGGCGGCCGAGGCCAAGGAAGCCCTTCGCATCCTGGAGAAAAAGGTCACCCACTACCTCGTCGCCGAGAAGGGCATTCGCGCCGATGGCCGCGGCCTCAACGAGATCCGCGCGCTTGACATGAGCGTCTCGCTCTTCCCGCGCACCCACGGCTCCGCGTTCTTCCAGCGTGGCGAGACCCAGTCCCTGGTCTCCTGCACCCTGGGCACCATCAAGGACGAGCAGATCGTCGACGGCCTGCTCCCCGAGTACGCCAAGAAGTTCTACCTCCATTACAACTTCCCCCCCTTCTGCACGGGCGAGGCTGGCCGAATCGCCAGCCCCGGCCGCCGCGAGATCGGCCACGGCGCGCTCGCCGAGCGATCGCTCCTGGCGATCCTCCCCAACGCGGAGGACTTCCCCTACACCATCCGCCTGGTCTCGGACATCACCGAGTCCACCGGCTCCTCCAGCATGGCCTCGGTCTGCGGCGGATGCCTGGCGCTCATGGACGCGGGCGTCCCCATCAAGGCCACGTGCGCCGGCATCTCCGTCGGCCGCTTCACCAGCACTGACGGCCGCGTCACGCACGTGACCGACATCATCGGCGAGGAAGATTTCTTCGGCGAGATGGACTTCAAGGTCTGCGGCACGCGCGATGGCATCACCGGCATCCAGCTGGACCTCAAGGCCCGCGGCCTGGGCATCGACGAGATCGCCTCGATCTTCGAGCAGGCGAAGGTTGGCCGCCTCTGGATCATCGGCGAACTCGAGAAGTGCCTCCCGACGCCGCGCGCCGACATCGCCGCGCACGCGCCGCGCATCACCAAGGTCAAGATCGACCCGGAGAAAATCGGCAAGCTCATCGGCCCCGGTGGCAAGACCATCCGAGGCATCCAGGAGCGCACGGGCGCGAAGATCGACGTCGAGGAAGACGGCACCGTTTTCATCGCCTGCTGCGACGCTGCTGCGGCCAGCCAGGCGCGCGCGGAGGTCGAGGCCCTCGGCGCCGAGATCAAGGTGGGCTCCGTCTACGACGGCAAGGTGGTCTCGATTCGCGAGTTCGGCTGCTTCGTGGAGCTGGCCCCCGGCACCGACGGCATGTGCCACGTCTCCGAGCTGGCCTATGGCTTCGTCAAGAAGGTTGACGACGTGGTCAAGGTTGGCGACACCGTCAAGGTCAAGGTCATCAACGTCGATGACACCGGCCGCATCAAGCTGAGCCGCAAGGCCATGCTCCCCGTCCCCGAGGGGATGGAGGCCGAGGCCGTCGGCGCTGGCGCTGGCGAAGGCGGCGGATACGGCGGTGGCGGTGGCGGCGGCGGTGGCGGCGGACGCCGGGACCGCGGCGACCGGGGTGGCCGTGGCGACCGGGGTGGCCGTGGCGACCGGGGCCCCCGCGACTGAGCGAGTCCTTCCTGACTCTGACCCTTCAAGGGGGCGGCTCCGGCCGCCCCCTTTTTCATGTCACCCTGAGCCGCCAACAACACAAAGTCAACTTCCGGTAACTGATTTTGGTGCCCGCCTTGCATACTTCCCGAACTTGGACCACAATACGGGTACCCCTTCCTGGGGGTCGTGGGTTGGGAGCCATTTCCCTGCGCACGAGGCACGCACCCTGTCGGAGACACACGAATGTCGGATCAGACGCGCATCGAAGGCATGGAAGGCACCGTCAAGTGGTTCGACGCGCGCAAGGGGTTTGGATTCATCGTCGGACCTGAAGGGCAGGACATCTTTGTCCACTTCAGCGTGATCGAACAAGACGCCGGCTTCCGGACCTTCAAGGACGGCGAACGGATCGTCTATTCGGCGGATCGCGGCGCGAAGGGCTGGGCAGCGACCGCTGCGCGGAGCTTGGTGCGCACGACCGCACCGGCCCACGGCTGACCTCGCGTGGCCAGCGACGATCGACCCGACGGCACCGCCGACCTCAGTGCCCTCGGCACCGGTCTGGCCCACGAGATCAAGAACCCGCTGTCCACGCTGGTGCTCAACGCCCAGATCCTTCGCGAAGACATCCTGGACTTGGACCTTCCCGACGAACAGGCCGGGTCCATCGTTCGGCGGGTGGACACCCTCACGCGCGAGGCCAACCGCCTCAAGGACATCCTCGAGGACTTCCTCCGCTACGCCGGTCGAATGGTCTTGGACCCGGCGCCTGTCGATCTTCGCGAGGCCATCGACGAGCTGGCCGATTTCGTCCACCCCCAATGCGACCGCGCCGGCGTCCGACTTCGCGTCGACCTCCCCGCCTCGCCGGTCGTGGTGCCGATCGATGCCCGGCTCATCAAGCAGGCCCTCCTGAACCTCTTGGTCAACGCGCTGCAGGCCATGGGGAACGAGTCACCCGAAGCAACGCCGCGCCCCGATCGCGCGAGCGAGCTGATCGTCAAGCTTGAGGGTCCAATGGATGGGATGGTCCGCATCCACGTGATCGATACGGGCCCAGGGATCGAAGCCGACCAGGCGTCTGCCGTCTTTCGACCCTACGTCACGTCGAAGAAGTCCGGTTCCGGGCTGGGGCTCCCCACGGCACGGCGCATCGCCGCGGAGCATGGAGGCACGCTGGACCTGCACACCACGCCCGGCGTGGGATGCGACTTCGTGATGTCGCTGCCCACGAACCCCGCTATTCCAGCCAGTCCTTCTTCTTGAGCCGCTCCGGGACGTACGTCTCGGTCACGTAGGAGATGTCCTTCGTGATCAGCGACTCCACTTCCATCTTGAAGCCGTTCTTGAGGAGTGTCGCGATCTCGCGTTGCCACCCCTTGTGGTCGGCAAACCACGGGTAGTCCGCGATCTCCCGGGCGCGCTTGATGTCCGTGTCGGTCAGCGCGATCTGCACGTCGTCCGAGAGTTCACAGTCGATGTAGTCGCGGGCCCGGATGCCAATGAACTTGGCGTCGGGGATGGCCAGGCGCTCACTCTCGAACGCGAGCGAGATCGATCCCTGCTTGAGGACGGAGTAGATGTAATGCCCCCAGGGGTCGCAATCCAGGAGGCAGTACACGGGAAGCTTGAGCTCCTCATGGAGCCGGCGGAGCAGGCGGCGCACGCCGCGGGGAGGCTGGCCGCCTCCCTCCGTCAGGATGCAGTTGTGCTTCTCCCAGAATCGATCCTCGTTGAAGCGGCTCCAGACCGTGTTCTTCTCGACGTGGAGGATGAACTTGGCCTCGCACTTCTTGAACTGGATGACGTCGGGCTCGACGATCGACGGAATCGCGTAGCCGCCTGAGCCCATGTGACGGCAGTCGATCTCGTCTCCGGAATCGACCAGCGTGATGTTCCCGACGATCGTCCCGGCCTTCTTGGCAAAGATGTGCAGCTCCTCGCGAAGCGCCGAGAGCGACACCTCGAGGTCCTCCAGGATGCCGTCCGACTCGCCCTGGTCGGCAAAGGTCTTCTCCTTGGTGCCGGCCACGGTATGGAGCCCCTTGTAGAACATTCCACGGAGTGAGAGCGTCTTCTCGGCTTCGATCAGCGACTTGATCGATTCGGCGTGGAGGAGGGACTGCATGAATCCCTTGGCTTGGCTGAGATTGAAGAGCTGCCGCTCCTGGCAGCCGTCTCCCATCTGGAGGATCCCCTTCTTCTTGTTCCAGATGGTGTTGGTTCGGGTGCGGGAGGGAACCTGGAGCGTGGGCTCCACGCCTCCGAGCGACTTGGCCGCCACGCCATCGGCCACCTCCACGATGCGATTGAGGGTGCGGACGTCGCGCTCCTTCTTGGAGCCGCGCGACGATGATCCGGCCGCTGGCTTCTTCGTGGCCATCAGGTGAGTTCCTTCCGATTCCCTTGCCCGGCGCGTGCTTCATGGTGAACGGGCGCGTTCACTTGCCGGCCCCGTCAAAGAGTCCGCCCGCGAGGTCTTCCGGCGGACATCCCTTGCGTGTGCCCTTGGGGACGCTGGCGCCGGCCGGGACCGAGCGGTCGACCACGAGCACGTCCTCCAACACTTCCTGTTCCTGACGCATCACCCGGCCGTCCTCGTCCAGGACGTCGTCGGCGATGGCGGTGCGTGACCGCGCCTGCTTGAGGAGCGCGTCGTAGACCTTCCTGGGATCGGCGCCCACCAGTCCGTGGAGGCTCCGGGAGATCTCCCCGATGTATCGCTCGAAGACGTCGCGGCGCTCGCCCTCGCGGCGCATGCGGTGGCGACGCTTGAGGTAGGTGCCAAGCTTGCGCCCGCACTCCATGAGCGCGAGGCGCATCTCCTTGCGGATCTCGTCATAGTCCGCGATCGCCTCCTTGCTCTCGCTGGTAAAGGGGACCCAGACGCTGGCCATGTGGATCATGACGACCAGGGGTCCGACCGGGCCGCCGCCGCGTGGTTGCTGCAGGCCGTAGTTCTTCCAGCTCGTCTCCGCCACGGCCTTGAAGCTGCTGCACGCCGACTGTTGGAAGAGGAGAGGCACCCGGTTGGCGAACCGAATCACCCGGGCGGAGTCATCGGCCGGCAACTCGCCGCCAAAGGCGATCGCTGCCTCGATCTGGAAAGGTCGGCCTCGGTAGATCGAAGGCTCCCGGGAGCTCGCCGCGTAGAACTCGGCGCGCACTCCCTTGAGCATGCCGGCGAGGAGCTGCCGGACCCCAATGGGAACGAGGCAATCGGTGGGAGGCGGCGCCAGTCGGATCTCCTCGAACGACTTGAAGAGCCGGTCCACGTCCGGGGCCTCGACGTCGCGCGCCCTCGTTCGGCTGGTGACCCCCGCCGCCTGGCACATCGTGGCGGCCGTCGATGCCGAAACCCGGCAGAACCGGTCCTGGAGGAACTGGTACACCGTGCCTCCCTTCTCCGTGACCGCGTAGTCCTTCACCATCTGCAGGAGGGTGCCCAGTTCGATCCCCTTGGGATGAGGCTGGATCTCCCTCGGCTCGGCGGGCAGCTCCGCGACGCCGCTGGGAAAGACGGTCACGCCACCCACCTCGGTGGTCTCCACGGCGCCTGCTCCACCGGTCCCGGCGTTGGGCGCGGCGACCGGCAGCAGGGCCTCATCATCCACCGCCACCCGTGACGGCGGCACCCAGCAGATCCGAGCGTGCGGATTCGCGATGGCGGTGAGCTCCAGGAACTCGTCCACCGACCCGCGCCCGCGCTGGTATCGACCCTCCATCTCGATCGACACGCTCGTCCCCGTGCGATAGATGTCCGCGGAGAGGAAGGCCTCGATCGCCCGAGTGCCGGGAGTGAGCTCGCGCAGCCGCTGCGGCGGGAAGTCAGCCGTCTCGACGTCCACCGTGACTTCGGCACGGTTGGTCTTGGTGTTCATCGCCAGCTCGATGTGGTGCGCCGCCGCCTTGACGCTCGGCCGCGTGTGAATCACCATCGGCTTCCCGGTGGTGATGAGGCCGTACATCCCGGCGGCCGAGATGCCGATGCCCTGCTGTCCGCGGCTCATCTTCAAGCGATGGAACTTGGACCCGTACAGCAACCGCCCGAAGATGTTCTCGACCTGCTTCCGCACGATGCCAGGACCGTTGTCGATCACCGTCACGCGGTAGCGCGAACTCTTGGCACTCGCCGGCCGGTCGGGCTGCAGGTCCTCGATGACCACGGAGACATCCGGGAGGATGCCGGCCTCCTCGCAGGCATCCAACGCATTGTCGACGGCTTCCTTGACGCAGGTGAGCAACGCCTTGCGTGGATTGTCAAAACCGAGCAAGTGCCGGTTCTTCGCGAAGAACTCGCTGACCGAGATGTCCCGCTGCCGGCTTGCCATCTCCTCGGCCGTCGCGCGCGTTCCGGCGGCGCCCTTCCTCGAGGCCCCCTTGGCGGAATCGGGGGCGTCTGGATCGCGCTTCGCACCGACGCGGCGCGTGGTCGGTTTCGCACCGGTTGACGATTCGGCGGGGGAGGACGTGGCGGGTTTGGCGTCGCTTGGGGTCATGGTCGGGGACGATTGGGGAACAGCGTCCCGCTGCGCGCCTGGAGCGACGCGAATGGAACCAAGCTGGAGCGAACTGGCGACTGTACCCATGGCTGCATCCATGCCGCGCGTCGGGATCCATCCCGAATGAAGGCGACCCCCGACTTATACGGGGTTTTCGGTGCATCGTGCGAACAAGGGCCTTCTGGCGGCGGCTCACACCAGACGGTTTCCTGCTAGCCTTTCCGCCCCCATGGAGACCACGCTCATCATCCTCAAGCCCGACGCCGTTCAACGCGGGCTCGTCGGCCGCATCCTGACTCGATTCGAGGAGAAGGGCCTCCAGGTCGTCGGCATGAAGTTGACGCAGATTCCTCGCGCCACCGCCGAGAAGCATTACGCACCCCATGCGGGGAAGCCGTTCTATGACGGCCTCCTGCGGTTCATGACCTCCAGCCCTGTCGTCGTGCTGGCCGTGCAGGGAGTCGGCGCGATCGCGATCGCCCGCAACCTGATGGGGGCAACGTTTGGCTCCAAGGCCGCCCCTGGAACGATTCGGGGTGACTTCGGGGTGTCCAACGCCTTCAACCTGATTCACGGCTCTGACAGCCCAGAGGCAGCCGCCAAGGAACTGGCGCTTTTCTTCGCGCCGGGTGAACTGGTGGAGTGGCCGCGGCTCATCGAGGGCTGGGTCTACGACCTGTCCTCCGGCACCCGCGAGTGAGTTGACGCTGAGGTGGTTTGTCCCCGGGGACCCTCGGGTGGATGCCGCATGCTTCCGTGAGATCCGTTATCGGACTGTGTGAAGCAATCTGTGCTTCTCAATGAGTTCTTGCTGACATTCTGTCTCAATTCCCGGTGTAGAGGCGAACAAGTCCGTCGTTCACACACGTATTTACCTGTGGATCCTGCCACAGGCAGGTTTTCGATCGACTCTCGCCCGCCCTCGAGAAGAAACATCAATGTTTGACCCAATTGTCAGCGGATTGATGCCAGCGCCTGCGCGCGTCCCGGTTCGTCGCCCTCGCGGCAGCCGTCCCTCGTCAGCTGCAACCAGGAACGGCATCAGCCAGAGTGACCGGCAGGCCGCGCGAGAAGTGCTCTCCGAGGGAGTGTCCTTCATCGACAGCCCCGAGTTTCGCAAGCGCGGCGCGGAGCGTCGCATCTTTGACGCTGCGCCGGCGATCGCAGCACCTGACGTGGCTTGGTACCGGCCATTGGTGGAGGACCTCAGCGCACACACCAGTCGAGATGCGCGCCTGCGCCACACGACCCCACTCACGGCGGCGGAGGAACGCACACTCTTCCTGCAGTTGAATTACTCGCTGTACCGGATCGAACGGACTCGCCGGCTGCTCCGCGGAGGCTCCCCATCGGAGACGCAGCTCAGGGGCACCATCCTGTGGCTCCGCCGCGCCGAGTCGGCCCGGCGCCATCTCTCCGAGGCCAACGTCGCGTTGGTGCTGGCGATGGCCCGCCGCGTTCGTGCCGACGACATGGAGTTCGCTGACCTCATCGGCGAGGGCAACATGGCGCTGATGCGGAGCGTCGACAAGTTCGATTGCGGCCGCGGCTTCAAGTTCAGCACCTATGCGTGCCGCGCGATCCTGAAGGCGTTCAGCCGGGCCGGCATCAAGAGCACCAAGCATCGCCAGCGCTTCCCCGTCGCGTTCGATCCCGACCTGGAGTTTGGCGAGGCGGCCGACCCATCCAGCGAATCGCGTCGACCTGACTCGAACCCCGAGCTGCGGGAACTGCTCGAGCGAAACACGGCCGGGCTCTCTGGCGTCGAACAGCTGGTCGTCGAGAATCGCTTCGGGTTCACGGCGCACTTCAATGATGGCTCGCCCACACTTGAAGAAGTTGGACGCCGACTCAACCTCACCAAGGAGCGGGTGCGGCAGATCCAGAAGCAGGCGCTGGCCAAGCTCCGGGTGTCCCTCACATTGCGTGATGGCGGCCGCGACCTGGCGTCGTCGCTCAACTAGGGCGTGTCGCGAATCGAGCGAGGAACCACGGCCCCGCCACGGCCACGGTGGTGGCCAGGTGAAAGACGCCGAAACCGGCGAGCAGGCCGCGGTATCCATCAAGGCCCGGCTCCAGTCCCGCAAACAGGAGGAGTGGGACCAGCAGGCCGCAGGCCTGCCCGAACCCACCGGCGGCTGCAAAGGCGGCGAGTGCCTCGCACCCTCGGCGTGAGCGCGCGGCGATCGCGAGCGAGGTGGGGAGCAACGCGCTGCCGGCACAACCGATGACCACCAAGAGCGGGACCAGGAACTGCCGTTCCGGCGGACAGGTCGCGACGGCCACCAGTCCCAGTGCGTAGAAGATTGCCCCGGCGTGGCGAGTCCGTCGAACACCGCAGCGGGAGGCGATCATCGCCGAGATTCCAGCTCCGATCGCCATGATCACCACGGGGAGCCCTACCAGCCAGCCGCGTTCGCCCGCGTCGGCCGCAAGGAGCCTTGAGAGAAAGAGCGGCATGACGCTCGTCATCGCACCGCCAGTCGCGCGATCGGCAAACGCCATGGTGAGCCCGGGCCAGAGCGGTCGTGCGTCGGCGCGCGAAAGGCTTGGGACGGAGTCCCGCGGGAGATCCGGAACATCGCGTGAGGGGATCGATGCCCGCAGCGCAGCTCCCAGCGCGATGATCGACACGTTGGAGAGGACTCCGATGGCGTACACCGCGGACAGCCCCGACGCACGCACCGCCAAGCCGCCAGCCACGATGCCCAGCCCGATGCTCAGCATGAGCGTGGTGGAGGCCACGCCGTATCGCCGGACCCGAACCCTTGGGTCACTGGCCGCCCCGACGAGTGCGAAGAGTTCGCCGAACACCAGCGCATCGGGGAGCCCTTCCAGGGCGCGGAGGGTCAAGGTCCAGGAGAGCCCCACCGGTGCCGCCATCAGGGCGAGCAGGATCGCGTCGGTTGCCGCTCCGACGATCAGGACCTTGGCGGGCGACCACGATCTCCGCAGCCGTGCCGCCACCGGGGCGGCGGCCAGCAATCCGATGAGGTTGAGCGCCAGGAAGAGCTGCGCGGCGATCGGCGAGGCTCCGTACCGGTCGATGACCAGCTCCTTCAGTCCCGGAACCACGACGGCATCCGGAATCGTGCAGAGGAAGACGAGGACGAGCAACAGCCGCACGCCCAAACGCTAGTCGAGCAGGCGATGCCGTCGTATCGTTCCCCTCCCATGATCAACAAGGTCTACCAGTCCCCCGCAGACGCCCTCCGAGGCATCGTCCAGGACGGCATGACGGTCGCCGTCGGCGGATTTGGGCTGTGCGGCATTCCGGAACAGCTGATCCTCGCCTTGCGCGACACCGGTGCCAGGGGACTCACGGCGGTGAGCAACAACGCTGGCGTGGATGACTGGGGGCTGGGCCTCCTGCTTCAGACGCGCCAGATCCGGAAGATGGTTTCCAGCTATGTGGGGGAAAACGCGGAGTTCGAGCGCCAGTTCATGAGTGGCGAGCTTGAGCTGGAGTTCTGCCCGCAGGGCACGTTGGCCGAGCGCTTGCGAGCCGGCGGAGCTGGCATCCCCGGCTTCTACACCAAGACCGGCGTCGGAACGGTGGTGGCTGAGGGGAAGCCGCACATGGAGCTTGATGGTGAGACCTACGTGATGGAACGGGGCATCCGGACCGACCTTTCCCTGGTGAAGGCGTGGAAGGCTGACACATCCGGCAACCTGGTCTTTCGCAAGACAGCCCGAAACTTCAACCCGATGGCCGCTTCGGCAGGGCGAGTGACGGTTGCCGAGGTCGAGGAAATCGTGCCGCCGGGCGCATTGGATGCCGATGCGATCCACACCCCTGGGATCTTCGTGGATCGAATCGTCCAGACCAAACCGGAGAAGCGGATCGAACAACGGACCGTTCGCGCTTGATACAGGTGGCGCTGGCGACTGAACTGAGGTCCTATAACACGACGAACAGAGTTGTTATAGGACTAAAGCGTGCTGCGACCGAGCTTGCCTTCGTCGGCCCAAGACAGCCCGCCCCATACCTCAAGCGATGGGGCCGATTTGCCGACCATCCGTCATGGGAATCGACCTCCCCCGTTAACCAAGCCAGAGAATCGTCATGAAGAACCGCTGCCTCAATGCGCTCACGCGCGCCTCGATCCGTCCGCTGCTCGTGATCGCCTCCGTCCTCGCCTCCACCCTGCCTGCGGCCGCCCAGTTTGGCGGCGAGGCTGGGTTCAGGAAGGCGTTCCAGCAGGACTACCTCAGCCGCGACATCGAGTTGATCAACGAGTACCTGCTGCTCGAGGAGTGGCAGAAGCCGATCGTCGAAATCCTCCTTGAGGACTACCAGACCGCCTATCGAGCGGGAGAGGCTGGTTTCCGAAACCGGCTGGTGGACATCTCCGGCAACCTTGCGGGCAGTGGCCAGGATGCCATGAAGACGCTGATGGCTCCCTTCGAGCAGTGGGAGCGAGAGAAGTCGGAGCTCGCCAAGACCTTCCAGGAAAACGTCCAGGTGCAGCTCAGCGAGGACCAGATGGCCCGGTGGCCGGGGCTCGAGCGCGCACTTCGTCGCGAGAAGTTGCTGCCGGACAGCATCCTGAGCGGCGAGGGGGTGGACCTGATCCTGGTGACGAAGCAGGTGGACGTCCCGCTGGAAACGCGCAAGCTGGCCGCCCCGGCATACGAGTCCTACGAACTGCTGCTCGACGAGGCGATCGTCTCGCGGGACCGGGCCGCCGGCTCGGCACAGGCCGACCTGCGCAATGCACTGACCAATGGCGACAGCGCGCGCGGGATGGCGGGGCTGTCGATCATCATCGATTCGCGGATCGCGCTGCGCAACATGCAGGACCAGCAGATCGAGTCGATCGCGGCCGCGCTCGGCGACGAGTGGGGGCCGCGGTTCAAGTCGTCCGCGCTGCGCGCGGCCTATCCAAAGGCCTATCGACCACGCTCCTTCATGACGGTCTTCGAGGAAGTGCTCGCGCTGGCGTCGCTGACCGACCAACAGCGCACGGACGTCCTTGCGGTGCAGGAGAAGTTCGTCTCGGAAATGGATTCGCTGGAGGCCAAGCTCCGCCAGATCCTCCAGAAGGAAGAGCCGGAGAAGGAACTCTCGACGGCCGCGGCGGCCGCTGCTCGCAGCCGCGGGGAGGCACCCCAAAAGCCCGCCGACACGTTCCGTGCCGAGGCGGCACGCCGAGACGTCATCCAGGAAGAGGCCGCAACGCGGCTTCGCGACATCCTGACTCCGGAACAGCTCGAGCAAGTCCCCGGCCTGCTGAAGCGATCCAGCGCCGGCAAGGCCGACTCGCGCAGCGCAGGAAAGAACGATCGCCTCGACGGATCGGCTCCCTCCGGAAACACCGGCTCGAAGGGGAGCCCGGGCCGCGCCGCAGACGGAGGCCGCTCCCCCGCCCGCGCACCGCGCGGCTCCCGTGGCCCAGGCAACGCCAACCCGCCCGCCGCCGCCCCCGGCGTGGAGTGAGCGCCTCCGCATTCGACGACTGATCCCGTGAGTCCATCAGTGCACAGCCACTACGACAAGCTTTCCAGCCCGCTCCCGGATGGCATCGGTGCGGTCGGTGCACCCGCTGCCGACCAGGTTGAACTGGCGGCCCCGGAAGCACTGCGTCGCCGCTGCGAGGCGCTTGGGATCCCTTTCCTTGAGAAGGCTCCCGAGCTGGACCCTGCGGCCGTGGCACTGCTGGACCCTGATCGAGCGGTCCGGCTCGGCGTCGTGCCGGTCCGGTTCGAGGGCCATCGGTTGGTGATCGTCCTAGACGACCCGTTCAACCTCACGGCCGTGGACGAGGTCTCGGCGGTCACGCGGCGCAGCGTGATGCGCAGTGGGGCCACCAAGGACACGTTCCGCGAACTGCTGCGCCGCGCCTACGGGACGACGGCCGCACGCATGGCCGAGAGCCTCGGAGGCGAGGACGATGCGGCTCCCGAAGTCGAGCACAACCTGGATGCCATCGAGGCGGATGACCTCCACCGCATGGCGGAGCAGCCGACGCTGGTCAACCTGGTGAACCTGCTCCTGCTGGAGGCGATCCAGACTCGCGCGTCGGACGTGCACGTCGAGCCCTTCGAGAGCGAGCTCAAGGTCAAGTATCGCATCGACGGCGTGCTGGTCGAGCAGCCACAGCCCCCCAAGCACCTGCAGGCCGCGATCATCGGCCGCATCAAGATCATGGCCCACATGAACATCGCCGAGCGATACGTGCCGCAGGATGGGCACATCGCGCTGCGATTCGAGGGTCGCAAGGTGGACATCCGCGTCTCGACCGTCCCGACGATCTACGGCGAGAGCGTCGTGATGCGCATCCTCGACAAGTCCAACCTGCAGCTGAACCTGCAGAGCCTGGGCATGAACGAGGCCCACCGGCGCACGATGGACCGGCTGATCGAAAAGCCTCACGGGCTGGTGCTGGTGACGGGACCGACAGGCTCCGGCAAGACAACCACGCTCTACGCCGCGCTTTCCAAGCTGTACGACCCGCGGAAGAAGATCCTGACGATCGAAGACCCCGTGGAGTACGAACTCAACGGCATCAACCAGATCCCGGTGAACCCGAAGCGAGGCCTGACGTTTGCGACGGGGTTGCGCGCGATCCTTCGACAGGATCCGGACGTCGTGCTGGTCGGCGAAATCCGTGACGCTGAGACGGTCGACATCGCGATCCGATCGGCGTTGACCGGCCACTTGATCCTCTCGACATTGCACACCAACGACGCCCTGAGCTCTGTCGGCCGGCTGGTCGACATGGGCGCGGAGCCGTACCTGGTGGCCAGCGTGCTGGAAGGGCTCCTCGCGCAGCGGCTGGGCCGGCGCGTCTGCCAGTCCTGCCGCGTGGGGACGCCGCTGAGCGAAGACCTGCTGGCGAGGCTGAGTGGCGAGGAGCGCGAACTCTTCGAGCAGCACGGGGCATTCGCCGGCGCCGGCTGCGACGAGTGCAAGGGGAGCGGGTTCCGCGGGCGCATCGGCTACTTCGAACTCGTGCGACTGAACACGGCGATCCGTGCAGGCGTCAGTGCCAACCAGAACGCCGGGCAACTCCGCGCGCTGCTTGGCGACGACTTCCTGAACATGCGCGATGACGGCATGCTCAAGGCGGCACAGGGCTTCACCACCGTGTCGGAGGTCTTGCGCGCCACGCAGGACATCGATGATGGCTGAGCATGATCCCGGTTGCGCGGCAAGGCGGCCGCAATGAGCGAGTTTCGCTACAGGTTCATCGGCCCTGACGGGGCGAATGCCTTTGGCACGATTGCAGCCGATGACCGCGCGTCGGCGCTTCGCCAGCTGGCGCAGAGCGGGATTGCCGCGCTGGAACTGGAGGCGCTGGGGAGCGTCAAGCAGGAGCGCGACCGCGGCGATCGACCAAGGCCTCGCGCCGCACACGTCCGGCCCAGCGGCCGGCCATCGATCAAGCGTGCCGACCTCGCGAACCTGGTGCGCGAGATTGCGACGGCCACCGAGGCGGGGCTGCCGCTGCTCCAGGCGCTGCAAACCGTGCGTCGACAGGCCGGCGGAAAGGCGCTTCCCGCCATCCTGGACTTTGTCGTCGAACGAGTCGAGGCCGGCCGTCCGCTCCACCAGGCCGCCGCGGAGTACGGCCCACCGTTTGACGACATGACCGTCGGCATGCTTCGTGCGGCCGACACCACGGGGCGAATGGCCGAGGTGCTGCACCAGCTGGCGGACCTCCTGGAGCGTCAAGTCGAGTTGCGCCGCGAAGTGACGTCGGCGACCGTGTACCCGCTCATCGTCGCCGGACTCATCGCGATGAGCGTCGTCGTGCTGGTGGTCTTCGTGTTGCCGCGGATCATGGCCGGGATCGTGGGCCAGGTGGACATGGAACTCCCGCTGCCCACCCGCATCCTGATGGGGGTGGCGGCCTTCGTCCAATCATGGTGGTGGGCGATCCTGGCCGCCGTGGCCGGGGCCGTGTACTCGTGGCGGGGATGGCTGGCGGTCCCAGCCAATCGATTCGCGTTCGACCGATTCATCCTCCGCGTGCCGGTCCTGGGCCGCCTGACGCGGGACATCGCGGTGGCCCGATTCACGCGGACGCTTGGAACGTTGGTCTCCGCGGGCATCCCGATCCTGCAGGCCCTGCGCGTGGTCCGCGACACGCTGGGCAACCGGGCGATGATGACCGCGATCGATGAGGTCACCGAACGCGTGTCCAGCGGTGCTTCGCTGGCCGACCCCATGGAGCGAAGCGGCCTCTTCCCGCCACTCCTCGTGCAAATCGTCAACATCGGCGAGAAGAGCGGGCGCCTCGAAGCCATGCTGATGCATGCCGCCGGAGCCTTTGACCGGCAGGTGAATGCGTCGCTCAAGGTCTTCACCAGCGTGCTGCCCCCGCTGCTCATCGTCATCATGGCGGTGGTCGCCAGTTTCGTGCTGGCCGGAATGCTCCTCCCCATCCTCCAGATGCAGGAGGCACTCGGCGCGTGACGCGCCCTTCCGCCTCTCACTCCCTGTCCCCTGCCGCCACCCGGCGGACAACTGCCGCCTTGCACACCGCTCCCCGACTGGACCCCCCCATGCGAACCACCATGCCCAAGACCGACCCGACCGAATCGCTTACCGGCGGCCGCGCCCGCCGACATGCCCGTCGAGAGGCACGTCGCGCCTTCAGCCTCATGGAAGTGATCGTGGCCGTCACGATCATCGCCATCCTGGCCGCCATCTTCGTGCCGCGGCTGGGGCGCTTCATTGCCGGAGCCAAGGACAAGCGAGCGCAGTCGGAGGCCGCGCAACTGGCCCAGCAGGTCCGGCTCTACCTCACCGACAACGGGATGAGCACGGTGTCCGATGACTTCGACCTCGAGGTGCTGGTCGAGGGCGACGACCCGTACCTGCCCAACACCAAGGCACTCCTGGACCCGTGGGGCAATGCGTACATCATCATCATCCCCGGCGTCGTCAACTTCGACTTTGACGTCGTGTCCTACGGCGCCGACGGACAGCCCGGCGGCGAGGGCGAGAACGGGGACATCACCAACGGCGAGAAGTAGCCCACGTGCGATCCACCCGTCCAGGCTTCACGCTCATCGAGGTCATCATCGCGGTGACCATCGTGGCGATCCTCGCCGGCGTCATGCTTCCACGGCTGGGCCGCCTTGGGAAGGAACAGCACGAACTCACGCTCTCCAAGCTCGAGCAGCTGCTCGCCGCCTTCGCGTACCGGGAGAGCACGGGCAGCATGCAGGTGGGGCTCTGGAGGGAGGCCGGCTCTGCCGACATTTCGCTCGTGGTGATGGATGAGCAGGCCGCCGAGGGCGATGAACGGGCCGCCTGGCGCGGGGACACGTTGGTGCCGTCGGTGAAGATCGTCGCGCCGGCGGAGCTCCTGGAGGTGCTCGTGGATGGCGAGCCGATGGACCCGACCGAGTTCTTGGTGACGTCGCGCCCGGGGTCCTCTCGGCCCACTGTCGCATTCGTCGTTTCGAGCGAGGGAAAGGAAACCACGATCTCGCTCTTGCCGGCCGCCTTGCGGGCGCGACGTGATTCCGATGATCGATCCGGCGAGCTGGCCGACATCCGCGCCCCCATCGACCTGGACGCCGAGGGAAGGGACCAGGACCCGTGGTGAGCCAATCTTCCCGGCCGACCGGCCACAGTCGTCCTGCCTTCGCCCTGGTGGAAGTGCTGGTCGCGGGCGTGGTCTTGGCGATCGGGATCGCCGTCGTCGTGAGCGTCTCCTCGCAGTCGCTGGCCAACCAGCGTCGAGGCGAGTTCGCGGTCGCGGCAGCCGCGATCCTGGATGAACTCCTCGGGGAAGTCCTGCTCACCGGCCCCGACGAGTTTGGGGCGTACAAGCCGCTCTCGGGTGGGTGCGAGGATCCGTGGCAGGACTTTTCCTACGAGGTCGTCCTCGAGGCGCCGGAATCCCCCATGATGCCGTACGACGTGACGGCGATCGTGACCGACCCGCTGGGACGGAAGCATTCCTGCGCCACCCGCATCGCCGTCCAGCCTGAACTCCTGGATGACGAGCGCGACCGACGCCCGGATGAGCCGATGGACCGCGAGGCGCGACACGACGAGCTGGAGGAGCAGGCGGGTGGCTGACTCACGACGAGGGTTCTCGCTTGCGGAGCTCCTGGTGGCGGGCGTGGTGGCCGCCATCGTGCTCGGCGCCATCGCCATCAGCATGTCGCAGCTGGGCCGTGCCCGCGAGGTCACCAAGGTCCGAAGCACCGCGAGCGTCCGGGCTCACGTCGCGCTGGAGCGCCTCCGCGAGGAGGTGGCCGGGCTCGTGCGCTCGGACGACCTGTTCGACTCTCGCGTGCTGATCGTGCCGGACTCGGTCGACACGCCGCTGGGAGAACTCGATCGAGACGACCTCCTCATCTTCAACACGGTGCTTCGCCCGCTCACCGATGAGCACTTCGGCGGCCAAGGTCAGGAATACGAGACGCAGGTCCGCGTGGAAGAGGATGCTGCCGGTGCGGCCCTGTGGATTCGGTCCGACAAGGTGCCCGACCGGTACGCCGACGCCGGTGGCATCGCGGAGCCAGCCATCGACGGCATCGTTGCCTTCAAGGTGGAGGCCTACGACGGATGGGACTGGTTTGAGGAGTGGGACAGCGACGCCGATGGGTTTCCCTGGGCGTTGCGCCTGACGGTCACGGCCACCGGCCGTGAACCCGGGCAGGACGAGTGGCGTGACACGCGGGACATGATCAGCCTCCGCACGATCGTCCCGGTGGAGCGGCTGGAACCCCTGTACGTGCCCCCGACCGAAGAAGAGACAGCCGCGCTGGCGCAGGCTGCGGCAGACGCCACTGCCGCCGCGCAGGCGCTGGTTGGCTCCGCAGCGGCCAGTGGCGGAGGCGGGGCGGCCGCGGGTCGGCGCCCTGGCGGCCGTCCCGGCGGGCGCGGTGAAGGCGGGGAGATGGGTGGTGGAGTGCGCCCAGGAGGCGGGAGCGGAACAATCGGTGGAGGCCGCGGCAACGCCGGTGGCCGCGGCAACGGTGCGATCGGCGGAAGTCGAGGCAACGGTGGTGGTGGCGGCGGCAGCAATCGACCCAGCGGCAGTTCGGGTGGCGGAGGGCGCCCGTGAATCAACGACGTGGTTCCGCTTTGGCCATCGTGGTCTGGTCGGTGGCCCTGCTCGCCTTGATCGCGGCCGGCATCCAGGTCGCCGGCTTTCGGCAGGCCACGCTTGGGCGCGAAGCCATCGCTCGCGTTCAGGCACGATGGGCCGCGCGTGCGGGGGTCGAGACGATGATTTCGCTCATGGAGTTTGACACCGAGAACCCCGAGCCAGACAACCCGCTCGCCCTGCTGCGTGACCTGGAAACCAATGCCGCGACGGAGCTGGGGACGGGGACGTACGACATCCGCCACGTGCTGGATGGCGTGGAATGGGCGGGCCCGCTTGACGAACACGCTCGGATGAATCTCAACCTCGCCGACAAGGCGATGCTTGGCAACATCCAGGACATGATGTCTGACGTGGTCGATGCCGTGATCGACTGGCGCGACACGGACAGCGACGAGTCACCCATCGGTGCCGAAGGTGACTTCTACCTGAACCGAGGCATGGGCTATTCGCCCCGCAATGCCAACTTTCGCAGCGTGGCCGAGCTGGAACTCGTGACCGGCGCGTACCCGACCGACGTGCGCGGGGAAGATTGGAACCTGAACAACCGCCTGGACCCGAACGAGGATGACGGAGACCTCACCTGGCCGGAGGACTCCGCAGATGGCGTCCTGGACGGCGGGTGGGGACGACTCTTCACCTCGACCAGCCGCGACACCGGCCGTGCCATCGACGGCAAGCCGAAGGTCGACCTCAAGCACGCCAGCATCGACGAGATCCGGGAGGCGATCCCGTCCCTCAGTGCCGAACACGCCGCCGGCCTGATCACCTTCGCCCGGACCAGCAACCCGATGCTGGAAACGCTGATCATGGTGCCCCTGAGTCAGGCGGCGACCGGCGCGACCACACCAGCCGCCACGTCGGGGGGATCGGGGCGGACCGGGCGTTCCAGCGCCGGCGCCTCCTCGGCGAACTCGTCGATACCAGACCTGTCGCCCGAACAGCTTCGTTCGGTCCTGAACATCTGCACCTTGACCGACTACACCCGGCCGGCGCCGGGGAAGCTGAACGTCAACTCGATGAGCCGAGACGTGCTGGTCCACCTCTTCGACCTCTCCACGAAGCAGGCTGATAACCTCCTCTCGCGTCGAGATCGAGCGAGGGATGGGTTCACCTCCATACTGGACCTGCAGGAAGCAGGACTTGATGCGCAATGGCTGGCGGCCAATGGCCGTTATCTGGATGTCGTGAGCAACGTGTACACCATCTCCTGCAAGGGTCGATCCCTCAACGGGCTCGCTGAAGCCGAGTTGATCGTCACCGTCGATCGATCCACCAAGCCCGCCACCATCCTCAGCTATCGAGAGAACTGAACACGTGGCCGATCGCCGAGACCAGACTGTTGACCAGGCCGTGCTGACGGTCCTGCTCCCCTCCCCTCACGAGGATGGGGGCTCACGCGCGCTCGTGGTCCGAGGCACGACGACCGGCCCCGTGTTCGTCACCGCCGAACACGCCGTCGGGGACGACGGGCTCATGGCCCTCTTGGCGGCGCACTCCTGTGGCCGGGTCTTGGTGGTGCTCCCCAGCGGGGCAACCCTTTGCCCCGGAATTCCGCTCCCCACCGAAGACGTGGCCTCGGCCGTTTCGGCGGCCGCCCTCCAGCGCGAGATGATGGTGGCGCAAGGCACTCCCTCCTATCGAGTGGCCGTCGCATCCGCGCCATCCATCCGATCGCGGGCGGGGCGCTTTGCGTTGGCGACCACGTGGCTCGATGATGCCGGCTCGCTGCGAATGGCGCAGCGCCTGGCGAGCACCATCGCACCAACGGGTCGAACAAGACGATCGGCCCACGCGGACGTGGCGATTCGCTACCTCGCTCCGGCTGCCCTGACCTTGGCTGCGGTTGAGGCAGCGGCTCGCGAGGCCGACTCACCGGCCCTCGCCGTGTGGGTAGAGGACATCGCCGATCCGGAGCCGGGAGCGGGAGGGCTGGCCGCGTCGGTCACGCTCGCCGGTGGCGGGCTTGCGGCGTCGCGGACGACGCGACTGGTCGACGATGGAGCCCAGTCCATTGGCCGTGTGCTGCGACAGTTCGTGGCCGAGACCGCGACGATGGCCGGATGGCCGGACGCCACGACGGACGCGGCAGCGTCCGCCATCGAGGCCATCCCCGATGGGATGCATTCCACGCTCCACGCCATCGGGTTCTCGGTTCGCAGGCTGCTGGACCTCGAGGGCGCCCCGGAGGACCACGCCTGGTGGCACGACTTCGGCGCGTTGGCGGTGGCGGCTCACATCGCCCTGGCGGATCCGGATGGCGCCGATCCAAGGGAAGGCACGATCGCCTCGCTTGCGACGCTGGAGCCCACGGCGCCTCGCGTGAAGCGCAGGATGCTGGCCTCGGCGATCCTGTCCCTGCAAGACCCGCGTCGAGCATGGCAGACAGCCGTCGCGGCACTCTTGGTCGTGGCCCTTGCTCCGATGGCCCTGGCCGGCGCACGGCTCCTGGTGCTGGAGCAGGCGTGCGGGGACCCCACCGAGATCCGGGAGCGCGTTGTCGAGACTGAACGTCGGCTGGCGATGTACCGCGATGCCGACAAGCACGCGTGGAACATGTCAAAGCTGCTCGCCGACCTCTCCGCCGTCACGCCCGAGGCGATCGAGGTCGAGCAGATTCGCATCACGCAAGGCGGCGACCTGACCGTTCGCGGAAAGGCGAAGCCGGCTGGAAGCGCCTCCGGGGCAGAGGCCATCCTGGCGATGGAGCGATTGATGTACGCCTCGCGCGTGTTCGATCGAGTCACCAAGGACTGGGATCCCACCGACGCGCGTGGATTGACGAAGTTCGTGCTCAACGCCACCGTCGCCCGTCCGTCGTTGATTCCGCCCTACCCGGCGGAGCAGGACTTTGCGGCGAAGACCATGCGAGACCGCCGCTACGGTCCCGCGGAGGATGATGTCACGGCAGGCGCTCCCGCCGCGACGGGACCCGCACCTGGGTCGCCCACCGGGGTCGATGGCGCCAGCGTCGGAGAATCGGTCGCCAGTGGCGAGCCGGTCAAGCCCTCTGACCTCCAGCCCGCCGACGCAGCAGGGTCCGGCGAGGCCACCGGGTCCTCTGGCCGGTCGGCGAACGCCGCGACGGGTGCCCGCGAGCGTGGCCTGTCCGGGGGAAGCGGCGCCGACGGCGTGGCCCGTCGAGGCGCACCGGTCACTCGATCGAGCGGCACGGAGGACGAGATCCCGCCGGCGCTCACGAGCGCCGAGGTGGAGGCGATGACCTTGTCCGAGGCGCAGGCGGCGCTGCCTCGCTACGCCACGGCCCGCAACGTCAACGGCGTGGACGACGAGACCAAGGCCCGGTTGCGAGCAGACTTCGACCTGCTCCTTGCCCAAATCAAGAAGCTGAAGCAGGCTCCATGAACACCCGGATCGAGGCACTCCTTCGCCGATGGCACGCACTCCCTCCTGCGGGCAAGTTCGGTGTCTCCGTGGTGGGTGCGCTCGCCATTTACTTTGGGCTCGAGGACACGACCTGGAGGATTGCCGAGGAATGGCGTGCCGAGGCCGACGGACTGCAGCAGTTGCTGCGACGAGCGGACTCGATCACCCAATCCAGCCATGCTGCCACCCAATTGATCCTCATCCACGGCGATCTCCGTCCGCCTCGCGACGCCGCGGCCGGCAACCAGGCCCTGGCCGAGGCGGTGACGGTGGCGCTCGCCAGGAACCACATCACCAACTATTCCTTCGAGGCGCGGTCTGGCGCAAAACTCCCAAGCGGTAGTTTTGCCGGGGCACTGCCATCGGGGAAGCGAGTGGAACAAGTCAGTGCCGAGGTGACCTTTGAGTCGTCCCCCGAGGACGCGTTCAAGGTGATTGCCAACCTGGAGTCTGACCAATCCGTGGATGGGGTTCGATCGCTGCGCATGGACTACGCCGAGAACACCAAGCGTGTGACGGTCGCCCTGACGGTCAATGCGTGGGTCATCGCCGGCAATCGCGGTGCCCGGAGGACGCCATGAGCGTCATCGATGGCATCCGGAACATCCTTCCCTCGGGTGTGCGCTGGTCCGGCCCGTTCGTCGTGGCGTGCCTGCTCTCGCTCATTGGGGCGATCACGATCGCCGATGGCATCCTTGGCCTCGGCACGGCGCTGACGACGCCGAGTTCGGCGATTCCCGAAGACCCCCTTGCCGAGACGCTCTCGGACGCCGAGTCGTTCCGCGACCTTTGCGTGCGCCGAACGGCCGGCCGGAGCCTCTTCGCCCCACCGACTCCGCCACCTCGCCGCGTGGTGGTTGCCCCCCCGCCGCCGCCACCCCCTCCTCCGCCGCCACCGGCACCAGTCGAGCCAGTGGTCCCTGCGACGTACACGGGTCCGAAGCCAAAGGGGATGATGCCGTCCGGCGTCATCTTCGACAACGCCAAGATCATTCGCGTCGGCGAGGAGTCAGGCGGCGTGAAGGTCCTCGAAATCATCGACGCCCGGACGGTCAGGCTGGCCCACGCTGGTGGGACCTATGACGTGGACGCATTCGGTGCCGCGTCGCTCGCCAGCCTGTCGCAGCCATGGAGTTCCGCGACGCTGCCGACGGGAGCGGCCACTGGCATTCGCCCATTCATCGAACAACCTGCTCCCCCGGTTGATCCTGAAGCGAATGAAGGCGAGGATGCGGCGAGGGGCGGGCGAGAGCAGGGAGATACACCGCCCCCCGAGTCCGATCCCAATTTCCAAGAACCGCCACCGGCCACGGATGGCTCGTCCGCGCCTGAACCGTTGACCGAGGAGGCCATCAAGGCGATGAGCCGTGACGACGTGATGGCAGCCCTGACGCGCATCCGAGACGCCAAGAAGAACCCGCAGATCGATGCGGAACTCAAGGCCCGACTTGACAGTGAACAGCGACTGCTGCTGGACCACGTTCGACAACTTCCTCCGCCGCAGGGATCAGCCTCCTGAACCCGATCCCCCACCCCGAGACACGATCATGCTGCACGCGCCATCTCGCCCGCATCCCTGCTCCTTGACCAAGCCGACGTGCCGCGTTCGCCACCTGGGCGCCTGGGCCCATGCGGCTGGTGCGTTGCTGGCGTTCGCCGTGGCGGCGTCGGCCAGTGCCTGGCAGTCGTCAAGCCGATCGACCGATCCAGATCCGCAACCCTCGGCTCCCGCGCCGACGGACACGACGACGTCCTCGCCCCCCGACACCGCACCAGCAGCGACGGCCGATCCGGCCGCTGCCACGAGCCCTTCCCCCGCCACCGCACAACGCGCACCGGCCCAAGGCGTCGGGTATCGGCCCGACCGGCGCGAGCTGGATGATGAACTGGTCCCGTGCAACTTCCGGGACCAACCCTTCGAGTCGCTGATCCCGATCATCGTGGAATACACGGGAAAGACGGTGCTCCCCAAGAGCGCCGCGCTCCGCAACACGCAGGTCACGATCATGAACGACAAGCTGGTGACGAAGCGCGAGGCGCTGGAACTCATCTTCCAGGCGCTTCGCCTGAATGACATCGGCGTCGTGGAGACGCCTGAGTTCATCATGCTGGATTCGCTGTCGAACGTGACCAAGCTCCAGCCGATCACGGTCCTCGGCCCCGACACCGACGTGATCCGCATGGCCGACAACGGGCAGTTCGTGATCAAGGTGTGGCAGGTCCGGAACACGAAGGCCTCCGCGATCTTCGACCGGATCAACGCCTCGCTCCCGGACTACGCCAAGATCGAGGTGGACAACTCCTCCAACCAGCTGATCCTCGAGGGCGACGTCGCCCTCTGCAAGCGCACCCAGGAACTCATCTCGATCCTGGACGTCCCACCTTTCCAGGACATCCGGACAGAGACCTTCCGGCTCCAGTATGCCGATGCACAGACGATTTCCGGCGTCATCACGGAACTGTTCAGCGCCTCGCGGGCCAGCGGCGGGGCGTCCAGCGCGGCCCGCAACCAGGGCAATCGTGGAAACCCCCGCGCCGGCGCCGAGGGCGCACCCGTGCAGGTTGGCACCTCGGAGTCGTTGTTGGTCTCGGTGATCCCCGCCACCAACAGCATCACGGTCCGCGCCGAGCCTGAGATCATGAAGGACATCAGGGGGCTGATCCGCGACGTGTGGGACATCGACCCACAGCGCGACGGCAGCCTCTTCAGGACCTACCAGCTCAAGCACACTGATCCACTCAAGGTGCAGGACATCCTCCAGAACTTGCTCGGGGGCGGCGGGGCATCTTCCAATGCTGGCCGCGGTGGCCAAGGCAATCGAGTGGCTGGCGCACAGGGCGGCGGCGGCGATACCGGCGCGACGGCCGCCGTCGAGAACATCTTCCAGATCGAGGCGTACCCGGACTCCAACCGGCTCGTGATTCTCAGCAAGACGCCCGACAACTTTGCCTGGCTGGACAAGATGGTCGAGGAACTTGACCAGCCCGTGCTCGCGGGCGCCCCACGGGTGGTTGAGCTGAAGTACGCCAGCGCGGTCGAGGTGAGCGAGATCGTGAACGCCATCCTGGCGCCTCCCGGTGCGCAGGCGGAGATCGCGGCTCCGGAGGAGGGCCTGAGCGGCATCAACTTCGAGACCGCAGGATCCGGCAGCACGGAAACGGTTGGCGGAACCACTGGGTCCAACCAGACCATTCGGTTCCCGTGGCAGCAGCGCACGGGTGGCGCCAACCAGGATCCACAGGCCGAAGTCAGCGCGTTGATCGGCAAGAGCCGCATCGTCCCCAACGCAGGACAGAACTCGCTCCTCGTCCTGGCGCCCCCGGAAATCACCGACGCGCTCGTGGACGTCATCAAGGAACTGGACAAGCCCGGCCGGCAGGTCATGATTCAGGCCACGCTCGCGGAGGTGGAGTTGGGCGACCAGTTCGCGATGGGGATCAAGTTTGGTCCGCAAGGGACCGTCTCGGCCTCCAATCCCGTGGACTCGATCATCTCGAGCACCACGACGGAGTACACGCGCGACAACATCGACTTCGAGAGCATCTTTACGGACTTCTTGTTCCAGGGGACCGTGAACGCCGACGTCGTGCTGCAGGCCCTGCAGCAAAAGACCTCCGTCCGCATCCTGCAGGAGCCGAAGATCTTCACCAGCGACAACCAAGAGGCCAAGTTCTTCACTGGCCAGGACGTCCCCTTCCAGGAGGGGTCGACCTCTGACGCAGCCGGCACCACGGCGAGCTACGTCCAGGTGCCGGTCGGCATCGGCCTGAATGTCCGCCCTCGCATCACGGCCGACGGCCACGTCGCGATGGATGTCGAGGTCTTGCTCTCGAACGTGAACACCACGAGCGCCGCCAGCCTTCAGGTGGGCGGCAATCCTGTCATCGATCGCCGCCAGACGAAGACCACGGTCACGGTGAAGGATCGCCAGACGGTGGTGCTCTCGGGCATCCGCATCGAGACCGAGAACAACAGCAAGGACGGCATCCCGTTCCTGAGCGACATCCCCCCCTTCAACGTGATCTTCGGGTCGGTGGACAACGCGACGACGGTCAAGGAACTCTTGATCTTCCTTCAACCGGTCGTGCAGGGCAACCCCGACGATTCATCTGCGATCAATGCCGCCGACCTGGAACGGCTTGAGGCGCTGCGAAAGAAGTTGGACGACGAGACCAAGAAGAAGATCTTCGAGGGCAAGGCCGTTCCGAGAGACGTCGATCCGGCCCCCGCCCCCACCGCAGCAATGGCTCCAGCAGCCGCGCCAGTTCCCGCTCCTGCAGCGGCCCCGGCTCCTGCAGCGGCGCCGACAGCGGCCCCGATCCTGGAGCCGGACGTTCCGGCCAACCCCTGACCCAACCCCTAGGGCAGTGGAAGTCTGGAACCCGGCTCGGAGCAATCCGCGAGACGGCATCCCCCGGACGGTCGACCACACTAGGCGCCTTGACGCCGACTATTCCTCTTCGCGATAGTCGTCGTAACCGGCGAACTCGTCGTCGTCCTCTTCCTCATCATCCTCTGCGTCTTCGTCGTCCTCTGACTCATCTTCCAAGAGGTCTTCGTCTTCGTCCTCGTCTTCGTCTTCGTCCTCGTCTTCGTCCTCGTCTTCGTCCTCGTCTTCGTCCTCGTCTTCGTCTTCGTCCTCGTCTTCGTCCTCGTCCTCGTCTTCGTCTTCGTCCCCTGACTTCTTCGACTTGCGGGCTGCCTCGACCCCGGGACGCGCCTGGACGATCGCCTCAAGCCATGCAGGCCTCAGTTCGGTGGACGGGGAGCCGTCAAGCCACACTGGCTCGAGTCGGGTGAGAATCGTGTCTACAGGTCCGGAGCATCCGGCCCATGGGTGTTGTTGATTGAGAAGAACCATGTCGTCGTGCCTCCGAGGAGTGGCGGGAATATCGCAGCCGTTCCCGGGATTGTCAACTGGCCGGGGATGGGGCAGCCGGGGCCGAAGGCTGACGCCCGGCGATGGCGAGGACGTAACCGGACTGCGTGGCCACCGCGATCGCACGTCGACCCAAGACCACCCGGCTGGGTGGGAGCCTGGACTCCAGTTCCGGGCACGCGATTGGACTGCCCGCCCAGCGGAGGCCCGAGGCGAGGTCAAAGATGGCAATCTCCAGCCGTTGGGGCTGCTGAATCACCTGAAGACCCAGCGGCCCGGCGCTGTCTTGCAGGAGGGCCACCGCCAATCCCCCATCAGTCGCAGCGGCTCGGACGACTCGGTCCGGCGGGATGGCTGCTGCCCCCTCCAACAGTCCCTCCAGCGAAAACGATTCGATCGAACTGGCCGCCCATCGAACGGCGCCCCTTGGGCACGGCAACCAAGACACGGAGTCCGTGGGGGCACCGGTCTCGTCACCCCCGAACGGTGCCGGACGGCCATCGAAGCCACGTCGGGCGACCATGCGCGTCACCCCCGATGGGACGAGCAAGGGGCCAAGCGCGAAAACAGACGGATAGGCCTTGCTCACTGAGGCGCCGGGGACCTCCCAGTCGATGTGCAGTGAATCATTCCATGACCGAATGCAGAGCAAGCGAGTGCCGAGGGTGAGTGCAAGCGAGTCCGCGTCGATCGGCGTGGCGCTTCGCGCCTGCGTCCAGGGGAGTTCCCCCAGCTGCCCGCGAGATGCCCCCGTGGTGGCATCAAGTGCCTGAACAAGCCCCTGGGGACCTCCGTCCGGCCCGAGGCGTTGCGCGATGACCCACACCGTTCCGTCCGCATGGTGCAGGCCGACGACCGCGGCACCCGGCTCGCTCCACGTCCATCGCGGGACGAGAGCCGCTCCGACGGGCTCGAGGCAGGCAACCGATTGGTCGCTGCCGATCACGACGGCGTCTGCGATCGCCGTGGAGTGCATGACGACCGCCGAGGTGCGGCGCGGGATCGTCACGTTGATCGTGTCCTCCAGCCCGAGGGCCGAGGGGAGGTCGCGGCACTGTGCCTTGATTGATCCCGTGGCGGGGTCCAGGGCGATGACGGCGTCAGCCAGGATCACGGCGAGGGTCCCGTCAGCGAGCCGGAGGGTGGTGGGACGGCTTGTGCCAGCCGTCGCCACACGCCATGCCAACTCACCGCGATCAAGCGAGTACGCCTCGATCGCTCCCGGGCGCCACCCGAGGACGATGTCTTCTACCGGCCAGGCCGGCTCGATCGCGAGCGGATGGCAAGGGATGCGGACGAAGTCCGTCAGCGACTCAGCGAACACCGCGGCCGATGGACTGGACGATGGCTTGCCGGGGGAGACAGGGGCGGTCGCCGGGCGGCCCTCTTCCTTGAGACGTGTGATCCATTGGCTCGAAGGCGCATCGTGGGCGCTTGGCCATGCCGCCTGTCCAAGGCTCGTGATTGCGGCCAGGAGCGCTCCGGCAGCGACGGGTGCACGGGTGAGCGCGGGCGTCCCACGCTGGCTGACCGGCGTCGACACCTGCGCCGGGATCATCACGGCTTCCAGCCGGGGGTCATGGACCATGGACCAGAGTGCCTGCACGGCGGCCTTCGCCTCGTTGTGGCGCGAGAGCCACTCGGCTTTGGCCAGGCCGGCCCGGGCAACCAACTCTCCGCCGAAAGCGGAGTGATCGATGGCATCGAAGAGCCGAGCGACCAACGCATGCGGCATCGCGGGCTCGGAACTGGCTCTGCCCATCGCCGCGGCGAGGGAGATCTGGTCGGCGTCGGTTGGGTCGGTGAGGAGTTGGACCGCGGCGCACAGGAACTCGAGGGCCTGCCGCAGCAGCGCGTCATCCTTCAATCGAACCGTGAGGTCCAGGAGGGCGCAGGCCGCGGCGAGGTTGCCTGGCTCGTCGCGCAGGGTCCGGACCAGCCGATCGAGTGCGTTGTCCGTGGGCACCCACGCCAGCAACTCTGACTCCGTGGCGGCGGCGAGACCGATCCCACCGGAAACGACGTTGGCAGCGGGAGCGCCGCGCTCGGCGATCGATGAGCCCGTCGCGGAATCGATGATGGTGACGATGCCGTCACGGGGGACCACGAGGGCATCAACGCTGCCCACTCGTGCCCGGACCACGCGACCGGCGGGCACAAGATCCTCGCGCGACCACACTCGCCGCTGCATCGTCGTGTCCAGGAGGTGGACCTCGCGCCCCACCGCGACAATGGCGTCGGTGGTGGAGATGAGATATCGAACGGGGCCCGCCGCTGTCCCCGGCCCCGTGGGAACCTCGTTGATGAGCCCTCCCGACTGTATGTCGAAGGCCACGATGGACCGCAGGTCGGGTGAGAGTGCCATCCATTGGCCGTTCACGATCGCGCCCGTGCCAAGCTCGAACGGCCGGCCTCGACTGCCGCTGCCGCGGAGCGGGCATGGCAGCCGCCTGAGCCAGAGGATGTCTCCCGTCTCCGCCTCCAATCGCGCATAGGTCCCGACGGTCGAAGGCACGAGGTAGGTGCCGCCGTGGACCAGCAGTTGTGTCGGTTCTCTGGTTGCTGCCCCGATCTGCGCGGCGGTCCCCAGGAGCACCGTCCACGCGGTGTTGCCGGAGCCGGCCTCGAAAGAGTGGACTTCCGCCGTGGCCTGGGCGCGAGCATCCACTCGACGGGTCTGCACCGCCACGCCGGCATCGCACGCCACGGGGATGCCGACTCCTTCAGGGATCGACTGTTCCTCGTCGATGTCACCCACCACCTGGCCCAGTCCCGCCATCCATTCGATCGCCCCGTCGTCAATGTCAACCGCCACGAGGATGCGCGGGCGTTGCGGGGCCTGGGCCGGGCCGAGCAGGGTGAACGCGATGCCGTGCGAGGCGACGGGCATGGAAAGCGGTGCCGGATCACCCGTCGGCGCGAACGCGAGCGCGGTACCCCCGACTGACCAACGGCGAACATGGGTGAGTGCGTCGAAGGCCGCCACCGCCCCGCCAGAGGCCACGAGGAGCTTCCCGTCCGATTCCACCGGGAGCATGGACCGAAACGCGCCAGCCTCGCGCTGCGCATCGACATCTTCTTGCGGATCATTTCGATCCGTGGCCGCACGTCGTGCGCGCTCCAGCGGCGTGTCTCCCAACGCCACGCGCCAAGACGGCTCGCCGGGGACGATGGTCAGGTCGCAATCGGCGATCCGGTCCAGCGGCGACCCAGATGCGTCAGCGACGGACGGGGCACCGACAAACCGCTCGCGCAGCAGGGCGGATGCCTCGGGTCCCTCGAGCGCTCCGAGTCGATCAGCCGCCGTTTGCGCACCAGGCTGGTCCCCTTCTCCCCATGCCGCAATCGCCCGCATCCGAAGCCACGTCCCCTCGTCGGCCGCCTGGAATGCGGGATCGTGCCTGACCTGGTCCAGTCGCCAGGAGGCGACGGCCGGGGCTCCCCGAGCCAGCGCATCGCGCGCCATCGCAAGGCCCGCCTGCACCGCGGCACCGGTCGCCGGGAATCGTCGCCACGCCTCGAGGGGCCCTTCACGCTCCAACACGCGGTCGGCTCGAGGGCCGATGGACTCGGTCCACGCGTGGAGCAGTTCCGGCGCGCGAGAGAGCAACGCAAGGGCTTCCGCACGCACAGGGCGGAACAAGGTCGCCTCGGCGTCCACTGGCACGAGCGCCGTTGGCGTCTTGAGCGCTTGCTCGAGCGTGCGCATCGCCCCCTGCGGATTGGACTCGGCCTGGAGAGTCGCCTGCAGCAGCAACTGGTGGCAGGTGGGCGAATCCGGGACACTCGCGAGGGCGGCATCCTGGGCGAACGTTGTGGTCGACCACAGGGGCGCGAGGATCGACAGCAGCGAAATCGGCCCCACGGCGCGCCGCCACGCACGAGTTCGAGTGCTGCTCGCAATCAGGTCCACGGTGCCATGCTATGGCTGGAGAACTCCCGGACCACGCTGGGCCACGGTAGAGTTTCTGCCGTGCCGATGCCCGTCGATGCCACGTTCCAACCTGGTCGCCCTCGGCGACGCCACTCGTTGCGCGGGACGGCGGGAATCGCCATGGCGCTCGCGGCAATCCTTGCCAGCGGCTGTTCGTCGCCGAAGGTCGAGATCGTGGGCTTGGCATTGGTCAACTCCACCCCTGAGGCCAGCGAGTACTCGCTGAAGCTCTCGATCTCGAATCCCTCGGACACGCCGCTCGCCCTGGAGCGCTGGGAGTACGGTGGACAGTGCGGTGGCCGAGACTTCGATCCGTCGCGCTGGATGGCTTCACGGACACTGCCTGGCCATAGCGCAGCGACGATTTCCCTCCCGCTGGTGCTCCCGGGCACCCCGGTCGACTCGACCCACTGGACCGCCTCGGGGACGGTCGTCTACAGCCGGCGACAGAAGTTGATGGAGACGATCCACGACCTCGGATGGCCAAACCCGACCGTTGGATTTGAAGTGTCCGGGAGCGTGCTCGGGCACGACTCGGCTCCCCCGAGCGCGACGGAATAGGTGCCGCGCCACGGGACTCGGCGGCCCCGTCAGTGCGAGCAGGCCTCGCCCATCAGCAGCTGGTGCGTGCCCATTTCCGCATCGGCCGCCTTGCTCCAACCGTCTGGCTCGGCGATCGTCCATCCAAGCCCTGAGGCGGAGTCGGGGAGGTACTCCCCAGCGGGCTGCATCGCCCAGGCCTGCCGGGTGTCGGAGAGTTCAATGCGGAGGATGTGGAGCAGCCGTTCGCGATGTGCACGGAGTTCGATCGGCGTCGCGGCCTCCACGCGGGTCTGGAGATTCCGGTACATCCAGTCGGCACTGCCGATGTACCAGTCACCTTCCAGCGGATCGGCGCGTCCGGCGCCGAAGTGGAAGATCCGGGAATGCTCGAGGAACCGCCCGATGATCGAGCGGACATGGATGTTCTCGGAGAGCCCGGGAACCCCGGGCCTGAGGCAACAGAACCCGCGCACGATGAGGTCCACCCGGACACCAGCCTGGCTGGCCCGATACAGCGCGTCGATGATTCCCTTGTCTTCGACCTGGTTCATCTTCGCCACGATCCGGCCTGGGCACGAGGCTGAATGCAGCGCCACCTCACGCTCGATGAGCTCCAGGAATCGTTGCTTCATCGCCACGGGAGCGATCAGCATCTTGCGGAATGCGGTCTGCCTGGACCGCCCGGTCATGTAGTTGAAGAGGCCGACCAGGTCGTCACCGATCACGCGGTCACAGGTGAAGAGCCCGAGGTCCTCGTAGAGCGAGGCGGTCCGCGCGTTGTAGTTGCCGGTGCCGATGTGCGCATAGCAGCGCAGGCCATCGGACTCCTTTCGAACCACCAAGGCGGTCTTGGTGTGCGTCTTCAGTCCGAGGACCCCATAGGCCACGTGCACGCCGGCGCGCTCCAGCCGCTTGGCCCACTCGATGTTCCTGGCCTCGTCAAACCGCGCACGGAGCTCGACCAGGACGGCGACCTGCTTGCCTCGCTCGGCGGCCCTGATGAGGTCGGCCACGAACGGGCTGTCGCCGCTCGTCCGGTACAGCGACTGCTTGATGGCGAGCACGTGTGGATCGGACGCGGCTTCGCTGATGAATCGGCTGACACTGGCGTCGAATGACTCGTACGGGTGGTGGACCAGGATGTCACCGCGACGGATGCGGGCAAACATGTCATTGCCGGACTTCGCCAGGTCTCGAGGTCGCCGAGGAAGCCAGGCTGGCCAGTGCAGTTCCTTCCTCGGCAGGTCAGCCACGGGATTCAGGTTCTGGTAGTCCAGGAGGCCGTCCATCTCGTAGACCTCGCCCTCGCTGACTTCCAGTTCCGACATGAGGAACCGAATCATCCGCTGTTGCGGGGCCCTCGGAACCTCCAGTCGGACGACGCGACCGAACCGACGCTCCTTCAGTTTCTGCTCGATGGCATGCAGGAGGTCCTCGCCTTCTTCGGGGTCGGGCTCGATCTCCGCGTCACGCGTCACCCGAAACGGCATGGAGTGGAGGATCTCCATGCCCGGGAACAGGTCCTCCAGGCACTCCGTCACCAGGTCCCTTACCAAGATGAATCGTTGCGATCCCTGGAACTGGTACATGCGCGTGGGCTGCTCCGGGATCTTGACGCGGGCGAACAAGTGCTCCTCTGAACCAGGCCGGCGAAGCGCCACCGCCAGCGACAGGCTCCCCGTGGAGATGAACGGGAATCGGTGGCCGGAGTCGATGGCCAGCGGCGTGAGGATCGGGAACAATGCCGTCCGGAACCACGCACGCGCCTCCGCCCGTTCTGCCTCATCCAGGTCGGCCCACTGCAGCACGTCCACGCCGTGCTCCCTCAGGGTCGGGAGCAGCACGGACTGCCAGCACGCCGACTGTCGCTCGCATTGCTCGGCGACCATGGCGCGAATCGTCGCACGCATCTCGCGATCCTCCGGCGTGTCGCGCAGGGCGCCGACGCGCTTCATGAAGAACTCGTCGAGGTTCGCCGTGAAAATGCCGAGGAACCGGACCCGTTCCAGGAGCGGCGTCCGGCCGTCCTCCGACATGGCGAGCACCCGGTTGTTGAACTGCAGCCACTGGACGTCCCGGAAGAGGAATCGATCCGGGGACTGGGTGTCGACCACGGTTCCGGCCGGCGTGGGATCGCTGTCTCGAGTCGCGGCAGTCTCGCTCACGGTGTGACTCCTTCAACCATGGTGCCTTCGCGCAGGACAAACGTGGCCTCGCAGCCGGGTGCCTCCGTGACGCTCACGCGCGCCAGCCGGGCACCGGCCGGGATTCGCGGCGAGACGGCGCGGGCAATGGCGAGTGCGACGTGCTCGGCCGTGGGCAGGTGATCGGCAGAGAATGGGCGCGCATCATTGAGGGTCCGGCCCTTCCAGGGGGCGATCGCCTCGTCGACGGCTCGCTCCAGCGCGTGAAAGTCGCACAACAGCCCGTCGGCGTCCAGCGCCTCCCCCTCAACCGATGCCCGCACGCGCCAGTCATGTCCGTGGAGTGGCTCCATCTCCCCGGACACGCGCACCTGGTGCGCCGCAGAGAAGGTGCGATCCACGCTCAAGACGAACATAACCCAGCCAGTATAGGACCGCTCGGCGTCAGTACGCTTCCGTCGATGGAAGCACCACTCATGCTCTCGGTCAGCGGTGCGCGCGGGCTGGTCGGGCGCTCGATGACACCGGACGTGGCCGCTCGATTCGCCGCCGCCTTCGCCTCGCACCTCAGGGAATCCTTCGCACGGCCGCACGTGGTGCTTGGGCGCGACGGCCGCGCCAGCGGCGACTCGCTGGGCCGCGCGGTCGCGGGCGCCTTGATGGCTGCGGGCTGCGACGTCATCGACGTGGGGATCGTCGCCACGCCGACCGTCGCGGTGGCCATCCGGGCGCACTCGGCGCAGGGCGGGATGGTCATCACCGCGAGCCACAACCCGATCGAATGGAACGGCCTCAAGGCCCTCGATTCGGACGGGCTCGCCCCTCCACCGGGCATCGCACAGGCCATCATCGACCGGTTCAAGGCGGGCCAACTTGATTGGGCTGGTCCACTTGGTGCCGGCACCCACCACCGGGACCACGACGCAGACCAGCGCCATGTCGATCGTGTCCTCTCCCTGGTCGATGTCCCCGCGATCCGTGCGGCTCACTTCCATGTCGTGCTCGACAGCGTCAATGGCGGCGGGAGCGCCAGCGGACGATTGCTGCTGGATCGATTGGGGTGCGACGTCATGCACCTCAACGGCGAGCGAACCGGCGACTTCGCCCACACCCCGGAACCGCTGGAAGCCAATCTTGGGCAGTTGATGCGAGCGGTCGCCTCGAGCGGCGCCGCGGCCGTGGGATTTGCGCAGGATCCCGACGCGGATCGACTCGCCCTGGTTGACGAACGGGGACGGTTCATCGGTGAAGAGTGCACGTTGGCCCTCTGCACTCGCCGGATGCTCGACCGCTCCGGTCCCGGCGTGGTCTGCACCAATCTCTCGACGAGCCGGATGGTCGATGACCTTTGCGCGGCCCACCCCGGCTCCTCCGTCGTGCGCACCGCGGTGGGCGAAGCCAACGTCGTCGCCGGGATGCGGGCCCACCATGCGCTGGTTGGCGGCGAAGGCAATGGCGGCGTGATCCTCCCCGGCGTCTGCTGGGTCCGCGACTCGCTGGGGGCGATGGCCCTGACCCTGGAACTCCTGGCCTCGACGGGCAAGCGGCTCTCGGTCCTGACCGCCGAGCTCCCCCGGTACGCGATGGTCAAGCGGAAGCTGGACCTCTCCGCGGTGGGTGGGCGAGAGGCCTTGGAGCGCGCATTTTCGGGGGTTCGCAAGGCCTTTGCGGGCGATCGATTGACCGACGGCGATGGACTTCGGGTGGATTGGCCCGATGGTTGGGTGCACCTGCGCGCGAGCAACACGGAGCCAATCGTGCGAGTCATTGCCGAAGCCGCGACGTCCGAGCGGGCCGCGGACTGCTGCGACCGCTGCGCGAAGGCGGCTGGCTTCTAGCGTCCGACCGGACCCCAGCTCTCGACGATCCGGTGGGTTGGCGGGCGGACCGAGCAATCGATGTCGACCGCGAAGAATCCGCCGCGGTGGGCTCGGATGGCCGGCCACAGGATTGACTGGTCCGTCCACGGAATGCCGATCGTCGCCACGCGGTCCTCATCGATCCACTCCAGGGTGCCCTCGTCAAACCGCATGACGGGAACTTCGGCGTGTGCGATCGGCCGAGTGGCCTCGTAGAGGAAGATGAGCCAGTGGTGCTTCCCTTCGTAGCCGCGCTCGGCGACCATGCCGCAGAGTCGCGCCTCGTGCGACTGCAGCCGGACGCCTGATTCCTCTTCGATCTCGCGCAGCGCACACTGGTGCGGGCTCTCGCCCCGTGACACCTCGATCTTGCCGCCGATCGGCGAGTACAGGCCTGCATTGGGGGCCTTCGCGCGGTGGAGGAGGAGCAATCGCCCCTGCGCGTCCCACAGGTAGCAGAGCACGGCCAGGCGGTACGGGAGGTTGATGACGTCGTATTGCGGGGAGTCGAGGTCGTTGGGTGCCGTTGGTGCCGGATCGCTCACGCCAGCGCTCCCTTGGCCTCCACCGTCGAACAGCCCGTCCGCCTGCCCTGGCCCGGCGTCATGCCCGCCGCGCCCAGGCCCGCCTCGGCGAGCAAGGCCTGGATCTTTGGCATGTGCGCCGGATTGATCGGGTGCATCGGGAGGCGGAGGGCTCCACAATCGCGACCGAGCAGCGCCATCGCCGCCTTGAGCGGCACAGGGTTGGTGTCCAGCGAGAGGAGCCCGCGGGAAAGCGGGAAGAGGGCGGCGTGGCCCTCGCGCGCCGCCGCAAAGTCGTTCCGCGCGCATCGCTCGCAGAGGTCGGCGACGGCGCGTGGCATGAGGTTGCTCACCACGGACACGACGCCGCTGGCACCGACTGCCGCGAACGAGAGCGTGAGCGAGTCATCGCCCGAGAGGATCGTGATCCCGCAGCGTTGCCGAATCTCGCTCGCGGAATCCATGCTTCCCGTCGCTTCCTTGATCGCGACGATGTTCGGGTGGCGGGCCAGGCGCTCCACCGTCTCGGGCGTGATGGCGACGCCGCACCGCCCCGGGATGTTGTAGAGGATGATCGGAAGGTCGCAGCCATCGGCCACCGACATGAAGTGGCGATAGAGCCCCTCCTGCGAGGGCTTGTTGTAGTACGGGCTGACCTGGAGGCCGCCATGGGCCCCAAGCTCCTTGGCACGACGGTGGCGCTCCAGCGCATGGGACGTGCAGTTGCTGCCGGCACCCGCGACGACCAGGCAGCCTGAGCCACACGCTGACTCCACGGCCGTGGCGATCACGACATCCTGCTCGGCGTCGGAGAGCGTTGGCGCCTCGCCCGTCGTCCCGCAGGGAACGATGCCGCGGACGCCGCCGTCCACCTGGAATCGAACCTGCTGGCGAAGGCGTTCGACGTCGATCGCGGAGCCGTCGGGCGTGAAGGGTGTGACGATGGCGGTCCAGGCGCCGGCGAGGCTGTGCGTTGACATGTGGTGGTCCTTGGTCGGAGGCTACTGCTCGACGTGGGGGGCGCGACGCGCGTCGCCCGAAGCGCACGCTTCGCGCATGAGCCGCTTCATCTCCCGGACGGCCTCGCGCATGCCGACCAAGAGGGCTCGGCTGACGATCGAGTGGCCGATGTGGAGCTCGCGGACGCCTGCGAGCGCCGCGACTGGCTGCACGTTGAAGTAGTTGAGCGCATGGCCGGCGTTGAATCGCATGCCGGCAGCAACGATGGCCGCACCGGCGTTCCCCAGGCGCGCCAACTCGGCCTCGACGGCCGGCATGAGCGGGTCCCTCCCCTGGGCGTGGAAAGCGTGCGCGTATGGACCCGTGTGCAGCTCGCACACGTGCGCGCCGGCTTGCGCGGCCGCGTCCACCTGCCTGAGGTCCGCATCGATGAAGACACTCGTGCGAATGCCAGCATCCGCCAGGCGCGCGATCTGTGCGGCCAGCCTTGGCTGATCGCCGGCCACGTCGAGCCCCCCCTCCGTGGTCACCTCGTGCCGCCCTTCGGGGACCAGCATCGCGGCCTCTGGCTTGAGGGCGCACGCGATCGCCACCATCTCGTCCGTCGCCGCCATCTCGAGGTTGAGCTTGACGTGGACCAGCTCGCGAAGGCGGCGCACATCATCGTCCTGAATGTGTCGTCGGTCCTCGCGCAGGTGCACCGTAATGCCGTCCGCGCCACCGAGGTGTGCCTCCACCGCTGCCCAGACGGGGTCGGGCTCCCACGTGCGCCGTGCCTGCCGCACCGTGGCCACGTGGTCAATGTTGACGCCGAGTTCAATCATCGCGAGACTTCCAGAGCGGGGTATCCTACGGTCGATGAGTGCGTTCTCCGAACGACGGCTGCAACTGCAGGCGGACCTCGTGGCCCAGGGTCGGGCGGTCCTCGAGCTGAGCACGGCTTCGGTGGAGTGCTACTTCACCCACGACCAGGACAAGGCCCGGTCGGTGATCGAGACCGATGACCAGATCGACCAGGTCGACGTGAACATCGAGCGGCAGTCGATCCCTCTCCTGGCGATGGGCGAGAAGGGGGAGTTTGAGATTCGCTCGATCCTCACGATCGTCAAGGTCAACAATGAGCTGGAGCGCATCGCCGACTGCGCCGTCAACATCGCGGAGTTCGTCGTGGCGCACGAGCGCCCCACCGAGCGCATCCCACCGACGTTTCGGGTGATGGCCAACAGCGTGCTGGGCATGGTGCGCGACGCCGTCAAGGCGCTCGATACCGGTGACTCGGAAGTGGCGCGCCAGGTGCTGCTCTTCGATGACACGGTGGATCGATTCAAGGGCGAGATCCTGCTCCACGCCCAGGAACAGGTGGCGCTTGGAGCCTTTGGCGTCCGGTTTGCCTTCAAGCTCACGGGGGTGACCCGAAGCCTGGAGCGGATGGCCGACCACTGCACGAACATCGCCGAACAGCTGATCTACCTGCACTCGGGCAAGATCGTCCGACACCGCCCCGAGGGTTGGAGCGAGCCACAGGCGCCCATCGCCCACTGAGTCGCCAACGTCGGCCCCTGGCGCACCACGCACCCATGACTTCCCTCTCGGACGCCATCGCCAGCACGCGCATGCGCCTGGCCGCGCATGGGCAGGAACACGTGCTTCGATTCATCGGGGAGTTGGATGGGACTCGGGCACGCGCGCTGCTCGCCCAATGCGATGCCCTCCCACTTGACCTGCTGGCGCGTGAGATGACGGCGATCCTGGGGACGGCGCAGTCGGGAATGGCGGAGCCGTCGCACACGCGCATCGAGGCCGTTGACGTGATCCCCGCCCATCCCGAGGGATGGGTGGAATACGCCACCGCCGGCGAGGCACTCTTGCGGGCCGGCAAGGTGGCCTGCTTCACGGTGGCCGGTGGGCAGGGCACGCGACTGGGCTGGGACGCCCCGAAGGGAACGTTCCCGGCGAGCCCCATCACCCAGCGGAGCCTGTTCCAGATCTTCGCTGAGGGGATCCGCGGACTGCGCGAGCGATTTGGCGCACCGCTGGACTGGATCGTGATGACCAGCCCGCAGAATGACGTGCCGACGCGCGAGTTCTTCCAGTCGCACGGCTCGTGGGGGCTGGCGCCCGGCACGGTACGGTTCATCGTGCAGGGGACGATGCCCGCCCTGGATAGACGTGGCAAGATCCTGCTCAGTGACCGCAGCGAGCTGGCGACAAATCCCGACGGCCACGGCGGGTCCATCCGCGCACTCGCGGAGAGCGGCGAGCTGGCACGGCTGCGCGGGCGCGGCGTCGAACACCTCTCCTACTTCCAGGTGGACAACCCGCTGGTGCATCCGGCCGAGCCCCTCTTCCTCGGCTTGCACGCCACGCACCCATCCTCGGGCGGGCAGATGAGTTCCCGCAGCGTCTCGCGACGGAGCGCCGCGGAGAAGGTGGGCGTCTTCTGCCAGCGCGCGGGCCGGGTGGGCATCATCGAATACAGCGACATGCCTCCCGAACTCGCGGCGGCCGTGCTGGACGATGGTCGATTGCTCCATGGCGCGGGCAACATCGCTGTCCACGCCCTGTCGCTGGCGTTCATCGAGCAACTCACGCAGGACGGGCTGGCCCTCCCCTTCCACGTGGCGCACAAGAAGGTGCCGTGCCTTGACTCCGGCGGCGTGCTGCAAGCCCCCAGCGAGCCCAACGGCATCAAGTTGGAGACCTTCATTTTCGATGCCCTGCCGCTGGCGGACCGGCCCATCGTGGTGGATTCGCGCCGCGACGAGTGGTACGCCCCCATCAAGAACGCCGATGGCGGCGACAGCCCCGCCACCAGCAAGGCCGCCCAGGTGGCGCGCGCGGCCAGGTGGCTTGAGGCGTGCGGCGTTCGTGCGCCGCGCAACGGCGATGGTGATGTCGATGCCGTGATCGAGGTCGACCCGGCGGTGGCGCTCTCTGAGAATGACCTGCGCACTGCCTTGGCCACAGGCCAGGCCCGCGCGCCGAAGCAAGTCAACCCAGGCGACCGATTCGTCGTGGCGTGAGGCGCCGTTGACGGCGATCACCGACCCGGCGCGATCACATCGCGGATGGTGGCATCCACGTAGTGCTGGTTGCCGGGTGCCACTTCCATGACGAGATCGACCCGCGCGCCAACCCTGAGGTGGGCGGCGAGTTCGTCGGCGCTCCAGACGACTGCCCGTTGCGGCCGAGGCATGGCGCCGCCGCGGGCGGGCTGCGTGAGAAACACGCCAAGCGAATTCCCCTTCTGCTCCCTGATCTCCGCAATCGTGCAGTCGCGGCAGAGGAAGCAAGGTGCCGCGAAGCCGTGGCCAAAGTGCCCGGCGCGGTAGAGGTCGTCCACCGCGGCGCGAGGCGCGTCCGCCAAGTGAAGCTCGCCGTCAAGCCACTTCGGCTCCGGTCCTGCTGACCCGCGCATCGCCGTGGCGCATGCGTTCCGGAACTCGCGCGCGAACTGGTCGACTCGCCCCGCCTCGACCGTGACGCCACCGGCAGCCGCATGGCCGCCACCACTGGTGATGGTGTCCCGGCACTGGTCGATGACGTCAGCCAGGTTGGCCAGCCCCTGGGATCGAGCCGATCCGCGATAGATGCCGTTGCCGGTGTCCAGGCCCAGCACCATCGTCGGTCGAGCGAGCCGCTCCGACACCTGTCCCGCCACCACGCCCACGACACCCGGGTGCCAGCCTGCGTCGAAGAGGCAGAGCCCGCCGCGCACTTCGTGCTGTTCCTGGGCCACTTGTTCCCTCGCCATCGCCAGTGCCGCGGTGGTGGTCGCCCGCTGGACCCGCTTGCGTTCCTCGTTGAAATCCTGGAATCGGCGAATGTCGGCGGCAGCCCGTTCCAGCGCGCCCTCCCTCGCACCGTCCATGCACAAAAAGTCGGCAACCTCCTGCGCGTGGCCCAGTCGTCCCACGGCGTTGAGGGTGGGAGCGATCTTGAATGCCACCGCCATGCTGTCCAACGACTTCCCGCTCACCAGCCCGGCTCCGTGACGGACGATCGCCTTGGTGGCCGGCAGGTCCGCGACGGCCAGTTGGCGCAGGCCCAAGTACACGAGTGTCCTGTTTTCTCCGACGAGCGGCATCACGTCGGCGACCGTCGCCATCGCGGCAAAGGCCAGCAAGTCCGACAGCAATCGACGGCCCTCAGGTGAAGCCGAAGCACCCGTTGCCACCTGCACCAGGCAGCACGCGACTTTCCAAGCCAATGCGCCGGCGCACAGCGGCGTCGCACTGCGCGCTTCATCGGCCAGTCCATCGATGTTCCAATGAACGATGGCCACGGTCGACTCGATGGGCAGCCCCTCGCGCGCCACTTCATGATGGTCGATCACCACGCACTTCCAGCCAAGCGAGCTGGCTCGCGCCAGTGCCGCATGCGCCGTCACGCCGCAGTCCACCGTCACCAACAATCCCGGCACGCCTCCCCGCCGTTCGTGAATCGCGTCGATGCCCTCCACGGAGAGCCCGTAGCCCTCCATCCGGTGCGGAATGGTGCCGTGGATGTCAGCGCCTGGCCGGAGCAACCGAAGCACGTGAACCAGGATGGCGATCGCGCAGGTCCCGTCGACGTCGTAGTCGCCGAAGAGTTCGATCCCCAGCCCCTCCTCGCAAGCCTCGAGGATCACCTTGGCCGCAGCGCGCGCCCCCGGCAGCTCACTGGCCGGCCGCAACTGCGAGACCTGGGGCTTCAAGAACGAGCTCCACTCCGCCTCCGGGATGCCACGCCCCAGGAGGAACGATTCCAGCATCGATTCGCCGCCGATTCCGGCACCCTCACGGATTCTCCACGTGCCTCGGATGCCGCGCAGGGTCGCCATGGCCAGAGGGTACTGCCCGGTGCAGCGCCGCCACCGCGCCGCTAGGCTCCCTCAGCCGCCCCGACCAGGCCGACCACGATCCAAACAGGTTCCCCTCCAACCAGGTTCCCCATGGCCAATCGATACAAGACGATCCTCCTCTTTGGCGCGCCCGGCGCGGGCAAGGGCACGCAGGGCAAGATCCTGGGCAAGATTCCAGGCTTCTTCCACCAGGCCTGTGGTGACGTGTTCCGCGCGCTGGACATGACCAGCGACCTCGGGAAGAAGTTCGTCGAGTACTCGTCCAAGGGGCTGCTGGTCCCCGACGACCTCACGATCGAGATGTGGCGATCAAACATCAACGCCCAGACCGTGCTCAGCCTCTACAAGCCGCATGAGGACCTTCTCGTGCTGGACGGCATCCCGCGCAACGTGGCGCAGGCCAAGGCGATGGAGGAATACATCGAGGTCCTCGAGGTCATCCACCTCGTCTGCCCGGATCTTGACAAGATGGTGGCCCGGATGCGGCGGCGCGCGCTCAAGGAGAACCGGATCGATGACGCCGACGAAAGGGTCATCCGGCGCCGGTTCGAGGTCTACGACCGGGAGACCAAGCCGGTGCTGGAATACTACGAGGCCTCCCTCATCAAGAACGTCGACGCCATGGGCTCGCCCTCCAGCGTCCTGCAGCACGTCCTTGAAGTCGTGGTGCCCGTGCAAGACGGTCACTTCAAGAATCCGCTCAGCGGCGTGTGAGGAGACTCAGTCGCCACGGGGCTTCCCGGCTGGCGCAACCGGTGCCACTGGCGAGAGGTCATCCGCGGGACGTCGCTCCTTCGATGCCTCACGCGGCGATCGGAGCGGGAGTTGGCGCGCCTGTGGGAGCCAGCCTTCGATGAGTTCCAGGACCGCCTTGCGCCGCTCATCGCCAAAGTTCTGTGTGGCCCGGCGCGAGCCTCGCTCCCGATTGGCCTGGTCAAGCACGTCATCGCTGCCCAGTTCGATGGCAAACTCGAGCTCATCCTCCAGGGGCAGCCCGTTGGCATCGAGCAACGCCTTCCCATCGGCGCCGCGACGGGGCCGCGCGACCTTGATGCGGAGCAGCTCTCCGGGGTCGTGCGACTGGATGGCCGCGATGCACTCCTCGTTGCTGGTGACGACGATGCCGTCGATCTGGAAGAGCCGGTCGCCAACCCTGAGCACCCGCTCGGCGGGGAGTCCTGCAATGAGTTCCTGGATGGTGACACCGGGTCGATTCCCGATGGTGGCCGGCTGCATGGAGACCCCCAGCGCGCCGCGCGGGGCCTGGACGACTCGATCAACCACCACCGTGAGCGCGCGGATGCGCACTTCGAGGTCGTACGGATGATCTCGCAGGCACACCAGGATCTCTGCGGCCGAGTGGTCGGAGTGCCTCAAGCCCCGAGTCGCCGACTCGCGCACGGAGACGGATGGGTCACCCAGCCTTCGAATCGCCTCCTCGAGCGCCGGATCACACTGTGCCGCCTTCACGGCCTCTTCGCCCACCAAGGCTGCCACTTGCTCGCGAACTCGATCGCTGAAGCGCGCGCGGGCATCGCCCTCGACGGCGCCCAATCCCTGTCCGGGCACCAGCTGCCCCGCGGCGGAGTGGGCCATCGCCGCAGCGAGGGTGATGGCAAGCGCCGGGTGCGGGGCCCAGTACACAAGACGGCTCATGATGGATGCCGCGGCGGTGCGCATTCCGAAACCAGTCTAGAGACCCGGCCTGAATGGACCACCAGCCAATCGATCCGGACGCGGAGGTACTCGATCACGCGCGGCCCGGGAACCGGCCCCAGGCGTCCCCCGCGTGCCAGCGCGACGATGCTCTCGGCGATGGCAGCCTCCACCATCAACCAAGGGACAGCCGCGGCGCGCTCGCCGATGGCCGCACGCGGATTGCCGGCGACGTAGCCCATGGTCCACTCGCGCGCGAGGGTTTCGTCGATCGACACCGGCCACTGCCCGGGATCGGGTCCTCGATGGCGGACGTGCCCAAACTGGAGCAGTCCATTGGCAAAGTCCAGGATCGGGTCCTCCATCCGGGCGGAATCAAAGTCGACCAGGGCGGCCAGCTCCCCGCCCTTGGAGAAGATCGCGTTCCCGGGGTGGAAGTCGGCGTGGTTGATGCACTGGAACCCCGCATCCCCCAAGTCAATGCGAGTGCCAGCCACCCGGTACGCCTGCGCCACCGACTGCAGCGCCTCGGTGAAGGCGCGCTCGTCCAAGCGGAGGTTGCCACGCGCCGCGAGCGTCACGCTTGTCGACCGGGCCCGATCCACCAACTTGTCCATGCTGCTGGCAGCGTGGTAGTTCCCTCGCGGGGTTGGCACGGGCGGGACCCACCCTTCCATCGCGGCGTGCAGGGCGCCCAGCGCCCCGGCGGCTGCCCTCGCCTGTGTCGCCGACCCGTCAAAGGGATGCCCGGCAACAAACTCGAAGACTTCATAAATCTGGCCGTCGCCACGGAGTGCCGGTGCACCGCCGCCAGCGGTTCGCACGAGCCGCGGCACGCGCACGCCACGCCGCTCCAGCTCCAGCTGCACGGCCTGCGTGAATCGGACACGATCTTCCTTGGAGGCATCCTCCGCACGCCGCTTGAGCAGGAAGTCACCGGCGGCGGTCCGCAAGACGAGCTTGGGACTTCGGCTTGAGCCGATCGCCAGTTCCTCGGCCGAGCGGACCAGCGGCAGTTCGAATCGGCGGACGACGGTGGCGACCTCTTCGGGAGTGAAGGTGGCCCGCGTCCGGCTACTCGACATTCGCCGCCTGCTCCTTGATCCGGTCAATGGCCGTCTTGATCTCCACGACGGCGCGACTGACATCGATGTCGGAGCACTTGCTGGCGATCGTGTTGGACTCGCGGAGCATCTCCTGCGCGAGGAAGTCGAGCGTGCGCCCCACCTGCTCCCCACGTGCTGGCGAGATCAACCGGTCGAACTGTTCCAGGTGCCCCTGCAGCCGAGCCACTTCCTCGGCGATGTCGGATCGCTCCGCGAAGATCGCGACTTCGCGGAGGATGTCCTCCTCGCGGGACGTCGTGTTGAGTTCGGCGAGCAGCGCATCCAGCCTCTGCCGCAACCGGATCCCGTACCCGGCCACGACTTCGGGCGTGCGCGCGGCCACGACCGCCAGCGCCCGCCGCAAGTCCTGGCCCAGCGCGGCCAGGGTCTCTCTCAGGGCAGCGCCCTCCCGCTCGCGCATCGACATCAGGGCGTTGCATGCGTCATCGATCACCGTGGGGAGCAGCGATCGGACCGCTGCGAGGTGGGCGTCGCCGGGCTGCTCGACCACGACTCCCGGCAGCGCGAGGAACGCGGAGAGGTCGAGTGTCACGGGCGCTCCAGCGATCGCCGGCGCGACCTGCCCGATGTAGGCGCGCAGGACTTCGCCATCGACATGCGCGGAGGGAATGCCGCCGCTCCCGTTGGTGCGCACCGTCAGCTGGACGCTCCCCCGGGCCACGCGGCGGGCGAGTTGCGCCTCGACTTCGCCCTCCAAGGGAGAGAACTGCTCCGGCAATCGCAAGATCGACTTGTAGTGCCTGTTGTTGACCGACCGAACCTCGACGTGGATGGCCAAGCCATTCAGGGCATGGCTCGCCGCACCGAAGCCGGTCATGGAGCGCAGCATCGCTCAGTTTCCCGGGGCGGGGCTCGGGGCGGGCTCCGGAGCTGGCGCCGTCGCGGGCGCGGCTTCAGGAGCTGTCGCTGGTCCCGTCGCGGGCGCGGCTTCAGGAGCCGGAGTCGCGCTCGTGCCACCCGGGACGTCGCCAAGGATCACGTCCTTCGGCTGCAGTGCCGAGGAATCAGCGGGGCCAGCGGTCGTGTTGTCGCCAAGCGTGATGTCGCTTGGACCGGTCGCGGGCTGGTCGGTGACGGTGCCATCGACGGACGCGGTGCCCTGTTCGGGGGCCGCGCCGGCTCGCATCGCCTCTTCCACTCGAAGGTTGGAGACGATGTTCAGGCCGATGGCGACGGCGAGGTAGAGCGCAAACGCTCCGACGGTGGTGACCGTCAGCACATCACCCGTGCGTCCGCCAAAGGCCGTGTCGGTGCCGCCGCCGCTGGAGCCGCCGAAGGCCGCGGCAAGGCCGCCACCCTGCGGGCGCTGGACAAGGATGATGAGCACCAGCGCGACGCTGACGACGATGAAGCCGACGAGAAGGATTCCGAAGAGCCAGTCCATGGTGTTGCAGGTGGGGTCGGGTGGGGTCGAGTTGGGTCGAGTCGAGGGAGTCAGTGCGCCGGCATGGCCGCCGACCGAGCCGCCGCGGCGGCGCACACGGCCAAGAAGTCAGGAGCCTTGAGCGACGCTCCGCCGACGAGACCTCCGTCGACATCAGGGAGCGCGCACAAGGTGCTGGCGTTCGCGGGATTGAGCGATCCGCCATAGACGATTCGAACGCAATCGCCGAGCGGGGCATTGTACAGGCTGGTCAGTTCCCGCCGGAGTTGGTGGTGCGCATCCTGTGCATCCTGCGCGGAGGCGGAAAGCCCTGTTCCGATCGCCCACACTGGCTCATACGCAATCACGATCCGATCCATCTGTGCCTCGGAGACGCCAACCAAGGCTGCGCGGAGCTGTCTTGCGTTGACTTGGTGAGCGTGCCCGATCTCTCTCTCGTGCTTCGTTTCCCCGACGCACAGCACGATGTTCATCCCTGACGCGAGTGCCCGCAGCACTTTCTCGCCAACCATTTCGTCGGACTCGCCAAGACCATGGCGCCGCTCGGAGTGTCCAATAACACACCACGACGCTCCGGCCTCTTTCAGCATTCCGCAGCTGACTTGGCCCGTGAAGGCACCGGACGCCTCCGCTGCGCAGTCTTGCCCTCCAACCGCCAGCGGGGAACCAGCGAGTGCGGCTGCGACAGGTTCGATGAGCGTGAACGATGGGAACAGCACGACCTCCACGGCACTGGCGAGCGGCTCCAACGCCTCGCGCATGGAGACGCCCAAGGCCACGCCCGAGGCTCGATCCAGGTTCATCTTCCAGTTGCCCCCCACGAAGGGACGACGACGCGCTGCTGCTGCCATCGCCGCATCGTATTCGCCTTGCACCGAGGGCGAGACGCGCACCCAACTGGGCAAGTCCGGCAGGCCAGACCCGTATCCTCCACGCCCCCATGCGCGCCTCGCTCGCCCGACAGGCCTTTCTCGACTTCTTCCGGGTGCGCTGCGGGCACGCCGTCGTGCCCAGCAGCCCGGGGGTGCCTCACGACGACCCCACGCTCCTCTTCACCAACGCCGGGAGGAACCAGTTCAAGGATGGG
>SXGR01423290.1_pt1 | contig 71065 bp, 81 predicted proteins | sample 3174711 | NCBI WGS metagenome assembly SXGR01 (sample SAMN11356860, study PRJNA531348) | freshwater metagenome | isolation source: freshwater sample F1-60 | place: China: Fuxian Lake, Yuxi | collected 2017-12-25 | reverse complement strand
CGGCATGATTGACGATCAAGTGCACTTTCGCGAGCTAGGGTTAATGCACAAAGGCGATATTGCTTCAGAATCCCGCGCAGCGGTTGCGGGTGGCATTACCAGCTATATGGAAATGCCCAATGTAAGCCCGCCCAGTACAAACGCGATGGAATTGGATAAAAAATTCGCCTTAGCCGCACAAAAATCAGCTGCCAATTACTCATTTTACTTGGGCGCAACCAATAGCAATCTTGAAGATATAAAGCGAGTTGATAAATATAGAGTGTGCGGTGTAAAAGTATTTATGGGGGCATCAACAGGTAATTTATTAGTTGATGACCACAACGCACTCGATTCAATTTTTGAAAACTGCCCCATTCTTATTGCCACTCACTGTGAAAATACCTCCATCATTCGTGCGATTGAAGAAAAATATCGTATTGGTTACGGTGAGAATGTACCCATTCAATTGCACCCCATTATTCGCAGTGAAAACGCCTGCTATGCATCGACAGCTTATGCTATCAACCTAGCCAAGAAACACCAAAGCGATTTACACGTTTTGCATATTTCTACCGAAAAAGAATTAGCACTTTTCAACCAAGGAGACATTCGCCATAAAAAAATTACCGCAGAGGCTTGCGCCCATTTTTTGTGGTTTAGTGAAGAAGATTACACAACACGCGGCACACTAATTAAATGCAACCCAGCCATAAAGCGCACGCAAGACAGAACCGCGTTAATCAATGCCATCAATAACAATGTTGTTGACATTATCGCTACCGATCATGCACCTCACACGTTCGAAGAAAAACAGCAAACCTATTTCAAAGCGCCCGCTGGATTACCCTTAGTGCAACATGCTTTGCCGAGTTTGTTAACCAAAGTGAACGAAGGTGTATTCACACTAGAAAAAGTTGTCGAAAAAGTTGCGCACAATCCAGCCATTCGCTACAAAATCGCAAAGCGTGGATTTATTAAAGAAGGTTTTTATGCAGATGTTGTTTTGGTAGACATGAACAAACCAACCATCGTAGACAAGGCATCACTGTTATATAAATGCCAATGGTCACCGTTTGAAGGGCAAACATTTACAGCAAAGATTATGACCACTCTAGTCAATGGTGTGAATGTTTACGATGCGAACAATGACAATCAAAAAAATCGCCAAGCGCCCATTGCTTCACGCGCCCTTGAGTTTAATAGAGATTAAACGGTAGAAAAATAACATCATGCTAACAACACCCAATTTTCGCTTTCGTCGCTTACGGCGAACATCTGTGTTGCGCGATCTTATCCGCGAAACACACCTATCCGTCAATGATTTAATTCTGCCTATTTTTGTCGAAGAATATATAACAGAAGCCGTTCCTATTAGTTCGATGGAAGGTATCTATCGTTACCCAGAAAATCAATTGGGCAGTGTTGTCACCCGCGCATGGAATAAAGGCATTAAAGCCGTTTTATTATTTGGTATTTCGCATAACAAAGATGAGATCGGTAGTGATACATGGAATGAAAATGGCTTGATGGCTCGCATGATAAAAATAGCTAAACAAGCACAACCCAACATGATCGTTATTACCGACAATTGCTTTTGCGAATATACCACTCACGGTTTTTGCGGCGTACTCGCCAACAGAGATACAGACAATGACGCAACCCTAGCCAACTTACAAAAACAAGTGGTCGTAGCTGCAAAAGCGGGAGTCGATATGATTGCGCCTTCCGGAATGGTGGACGGTATGGTTGCCGCCATTCGCAGCGCACTGGATGCTGAAAATTTTTCACACATACCTATCATGAGTTACTCCACTAAATTTGCATCTGCATTCTACGGCCCCTTTCGGGATGCTGTAGATAGCACCTTCAAAGGCTCTCGCAACAGCTATCAAATTGACCCTGCCAATGGCCGAGAAGCGCTCGCCGAATCACTACAAGATGAAGCAGAAGGCGCCGATATTCTTATGGTAAAACCCGGGATAATCTATTTAGATGTCATCGCCAATATTCGCAACCATTCTCGTCTTCCTTTAGCGGCTTACCATGTCAGCGGAGAATACGCCATGATGAAAACGGCTGCCGCTGCTGGGTGCATTAACGAGCGCGATGCTGTAATGGAAACAATGATCGCTTTTAAACGTGCAGGTGCGGATTTAATTATTACCTATTACGCAGAACAAATTGCTGATTGGTTAAATGCCGAGACTAAAATATGAATCAGAACGAAAAATATTTTCTCGATGCCGAACATTTAACGCAAGGAAGCCATCTCAATTTAGAAAAAACACTGCAACATCTGTCGTTTAATTCAAAGGGTTTAATTCCCGTGATTGCGCAACAGTATGATACCGGCGAAGTATTAATGATGGCATGGATGAATCGTGAAGCTCTTGATGCCACACTCCAAGAAGGCTACACATGTTATTGGTCACGCTCACGCAATCAACTTTGGCGTAAAGGCGAAACATCAGGCAACACACAAAAGCTAATAGAAATGCGTATTGATTGTGATGGTGATTGCTTGCTTTGCCTAGTCGATCAGATAGGCCCGGCTTGCCACACAGGAAGAGCAAATTGCTTTTATCTGGGCGTTAGAAATGATGCCGTGTGCATTCAAAGCAACCAAGGTCTGCTTTGAAGATAGCACCTCCAATACTGCCTATCTGCGAACAGCCGCTTTGGGCACCAACTCGACCTTTAATCTGTTGCGGTTCGTAAACGCACCAGCAACCCATTACAGGGTTTACTTTCTTTAGCATGCATCAAATATCATTGGCTTTCTGCACGCAGCATGCCTTTTAGTACAAACATTATTACCACCCAAATAAACGATCATGTGGTTAATAGAAGGTATAAATCACCCCATATCAAATGGTTTTTTTTGCGCTCCATCAATAAGCAACGTATTTGATAGTGCGCTAACTTCAGCCTGAACATAAGCCCAGTAATCAGGATTATCAATCGTGCGCGCTTTAATTTGGTTAGGAATAAAGCGGCTCATTTCCATATTAAAATCCTCATGCACTTGATCGTCTTGCATGAGTTTTTCAAGCTGAAGTTGAAGTGTCTCGATAAAATCTGTTTTTAACTTTCCTCTGGCTGCTAGTTTTTGGTCTACCAGTTTTTGTGACAGCTCGATACCGCGCTGCTTAATCCACACTATGTCCCAAATATCGCGAGGCTTAATTCGTCGCGCTCGGTAAGCTAGGGCAATTAATTTGTCTGCCAAGGTTTCTTGTAGTGATTGCACAGGAACAAGAATGCCTTCTGTTGGCACAACAATATTGTAATGATTCAGTAGCGGCCTTTTCTCAATATCAAAGGATGGAATTGCGCAGACATCTACATGCATTTTTTGGTGCGGCAAATCAGGTCGATTGGCTTCCTTAACAATACTGATTTTCCAAGAAACGGTATCACCCTGTTTATCCTCGGTGGGTTTATTAACCCAAACGTCGGTTTCATACTTTTTTTGGAGGTAATGCTGAATTTCAAGTTCCAAACCGTCAAGGTGCGAAGGCTTAAAATCATGCCCTCCATTAAAATATAAATCTTCCGACAAGCGAGCGCTGTTATAGCACATGCGTAGCGATGTTCCGCCTATGAAGGTAAGTGTTTGCATGGCTCCTTGCTTGATGAGGATATCCATAATGTCATGGTGCAAAATTTCTTTTTCTATAACCGGTGTAATAGCTACATAGTCTGGGTTGGCAGCCACAATGCGCTGAATCTGCTCTTTCAACATCTTAATGCTCCAACATGTGCAAGTTTCGATTGCAGTTTTTAAGATCCGCTATGGCTTGTTGGGTGTTTGCTCTGTACATATTGATGCTTGGGTCAAAATACACATTGGGCGCAATTTTGCTGATGGGTTGTTTGGTATGTGTAAATTCAATAACCCCGTATGGCGTAGAAAATGCCCCGGCTCGCCCTTTGGTCATCACCGTGACTCGACCCATGATAACTTGCGAGATATCACCGGTATGGCTTAGTTGGCTTTCTAAACTGATGTAGTTCAACACATCACTGCGCAGTTTTTTTATTATTTTATAAATCGCCGTTGTCGATTCAGGTGGGGTGAGCGCGCTTTCAAATAAGCCATTGGCCACTCTTCGTAGAGTGCCTTTTTTAACACAGCCCGCAAGCAGCTTGGTAAATGCGGGTGTAGGGTATTCCCCCAACATAAAAGCGAGTTCTTGTGCGCTATGAATACCGCCTCCCGCTTTAACAGCAGCAGAGAAAACAGTAAGTAACTTCTCAGTCTTCGTCATTTTGGTCTACATTAAACAACCTAATAGGTAATATATTGTAGACCTATAGATCCTTAACTGCCAGAAAACTAAATGCGGATTAATCAAACGCATCAATCAGTGCCATCGAGCGGATCGATCAGCCCGTAAGTTGACATGCTCCGAGCAAAAATCTCTAAAACCCTAAGCCGCCGTTAAGCGGTTATTTTCAATCGACCGAGCTATATTTTGCAGCGTACTTTTTCGAATAGGAAAATCCACTGCTATCGACTGAAACAGGCCCGCGCTTTCAATAATATGTTCAATGATCGTTTGCGCTGCTTGTGCATCCACACCGCCTTGCTGCGCCAAGGTTAATAAATGCTGACGGGTAATTTTTCGCCCTTCGCCGCAAATGTCGGTTTGATGCTCCCCACGCGGCCCTTCACAAAAGGTTAAATCAAAAGCTGGCGCTAAGCGCCAACGCCTATCTCGCCCTAAACGCCAGGCAAAATTTTTGGCATGATCGTCGCGATTATTAAAAATTACGTTAAATACCGCACGGGCAAACGCTTTTTGCACTTCGCGCTCATCGCGTGTTAAGAGCCGTGTTGCACGCAGGTAAGTGGTGTAATCGACCGATGGCATGCGGAAATCGGTATGCAGCAAACCCGCCAAACTATGGGTGGGTACGCGCAACTCACCCTCACGATCAAAGCGAGCAATACCGAACCCTGCAAGCTTGGGCGAAAGGTCAAAATAGTGAGTGTCTGGCATATCGAGACCGCACAAGCGCGCCATGTGCGCATACAGATGCTCAATAGCACAAACCTCTTTGTGTTCACCCTGCGCCTGAAACTTCACCAACCAAGGCGCACCTTGAGCATTTGGTAAGGTGCTCACTTGCCCTGACGCGCGGTCATAACCTACCAGCGCCTTTGGCCTAGCACCTTGCGGCGAGCCGCCGGTCACCACCAGTTCCAGTAAGGCGGCGGTAGCTTCCCCGGCAAGCAATTGTTGCGATTCTTGCGCCAAGGTTAGGAGCTGCATATCTGCAATGGGCAAGTGTTGGTCATCGGGAGGCGCAAAACGTAATGCACCCATGGCACGATCACCCATAAACGCCAAACGCTCCAAAGGGCCAATGTTAAGGTTGCGCTGCCGAAACAATTTATCCATTAATAGGAGCCCCCAACCATCGGGCAGGGCATCTGCCACAAGGCCGGGCAATCGGTGCAAATACTCAGGAAAATCACCATAAGCGGCAGAGCGCAATTTTAAATGGCGGGGCGAAAGTTCTAATTGCTGCGCCAAGGCTTCTGGGGAATACTCAAATACTAGTTTGGAAGAAGCCTCTGCCAGTGTGCCTAAACGCCAATCCTCACCCCAGCCACAGTAGTGAACCGCTAAGGTTTTCATGGCGTTGCTTTTCATGATTTTGCTTGCCATGGATTTTTAGGGCGTGACGCGCGTTGGCGCTTAGCTTGAGAAAGCGTCTGCATCTGTGCAATAGAGTGTAGTTTTAATTCAAACAGCGGTGCCAGATCATCAGCCAACCCCAAGGCCTGCACTACTCGCACTAGCGTTTCTAGCGATGAGGAACCGCTGCGCTCTAGGGTTTTAACGGTGCCCAAGGATACATTTGCCATATCGGCAAGCTGTTGCTGCGTGAGTGATTGCACTAGCCGTTGCGCGCGCAAGCGAGCACCAAGCTCGGGTAAAATTTCATCGCAGGTGGCAAACGCAAAATCCATTACACCGACTCAACCATTAACAATTAATAGTCATTATTATGGTCTTTAAACACGTTTATATCAATTAAAATGCATTTTTCTGTATATTAAAAAATGTTTAGCGCTCAGTGTTACACCCGATTCTCTAACTTCGCCAGCCATTCGCGCACCAGAAACAGCGCGGCAATACTGCGGCCTTCGCACACATCCTCGCGCAGGCAAAAATCAGCTAGATCTGCCAAAGGCACTTCCAGAACCTCTATAGGCTCCGGCTCATCGCCCACCAAACGCTCTGGGTACAAATCCTGCGCAATGACGATATTGATTCCGTGTTCCATATAAGAAGGCGACAAATGCACCTTCTTCAAAAAAGTGAGTTTCCGCGCGCCGTAACCAACCTCTTCTTTTAGCTCGCGATTAGCAGCATCCAGAATGCTTTCACCTTGGTCGATGGCACCTTTAGGGCAAGCCAAATGATAATCTTCGAGGCCGACGGCGTATTCCTTTACCAATAACAGGGTATCGTCATTCAGTAGCGGCACAATCAAGACCGCGCCGCTACCGCCACCCACCAACTTTTCGTAATGACGCTCCTCGCCATTGCTGAAGCGCAAATGGATTTGATCGGCGCGGAACAGGCGGCTGCGCATCACAGTTTCGCGCTTTAATATCTCGGGTTTTGTCGGCATACTGCCCTCTTTTTACTGATGACGATTTTTATGACCGCACATCTCGTGGATCTTGTGGACTGGAACCAGATAGACACCGTTTTGCTGGATATGGACGGTACACTACTCGACCTCCATTTCGACAACTATTTTTGGTTAGAACACCTACCCAAACGTTACGCCGAAATTCATAAAGTGGATTTTGCCACAGCCACACAACGGTTGAATGAAAATATCAGCCAATATGAAGGCACTTTACAATGGTATTGTTTGGAGTTTTGGTCAACGCAGTTAAATGTTGATGTCCGCAGTCTAAAAGCGGAAATCAAACACAAAATTCAAGTTCGTCCCCACGTAAAAGAGTTTTTAACGCGCCTGCGCAAGCTGCACAAAAAATGTTTGTTAGTCACCAATGCGCACCCGCAAAGCTTGTCACTCAAACTTGAAGTGACTGAAATTAATAAAGACTTGGATATTATTATTTCATCCCACGAATTCAATCAGCCCAAAGAAGCGCAGGAATTTTGGCATGCGCTGCAAGCGCGCGAACATTTTGACCCAGCGCGCACCTTGTTTATTGACGACACCGCCCGCATCTTGGAGTCAGCCAAAACCTTTGGCATTAAATACCTGATTGGTATTCATCAGCCCGATAGCCAAATAGTGCGCAAGATGGATGCCTTCCCCGCGATACATCATTTTGATGAGATTATGCCGCCCGCGCTTTAATGAAAATAGAACACTATGTTTAAGCCTTATTTAGAAACCAAAGTTCGTTTAGATAAATGGCTTTGGGCCGCACGCTTTTTCAAAACGCGCAACCTTGCCAAGCAGGCCATTGAAGGTGGCAAGGTTCACTGCGATGGCCAGCGCGTAAAAGCAGCGAAAGAAATTAGCGTGGGTATTACGCTCAATATTCGCCAAGATTTAGATGAAAAAACGATTATCGTAAAAATGCTCTCTGATCAGCGACGTGGTTCACCAGAAGCCGTTTTGCTCTATGAAGAAACCGAAGACAGCAAAGCCCTGCGCGAAAAACGCAGCGCCGAGCGCAAAGCGGGCTTGGGCAGTTTTTTAGTGAGCGACCACAAGCCCGACAAAAAAGAACGCCGTCAGATTCACCGCTTTCAACGCATCAATTTATTTTCAGAAGATTAACTCTATGCCTAGCAACGATCTATTAAACCGCTTTATTTTCGACGACTGTGATATTCGAGGCGAGCTTGTCACCCTCGGCGAAAGCTACCGTGAAATTTTAAATCACAACGTCTACCCGCCTGCCATTCAAAAACTGCTGGGCGAATTTTTAGCAGCGGTAGGATTGCTATCATCCACCTTAAAATTTGATGGCGTGATTATTTTGCAAGCGCGCGGTGAAGGCGCAATCTCCACCATCATGGCCGAATGCAATCACCACAATAATATTCGCGGCATAGTGCGCTTAAGAGATGACGTGGAATTAACCGATACACTCGCCCAATCAGGCACCATGCAAGAATTGCTCGGGAAAGGTGTTTTGGTCATTACTATTGAACCTAAACGCACCGAAAATTTTGGCGGAAAGTTGGAGCGCTACCAAGGCGTAGTACCGTTGGAGAAAGAAACCTTAGCAGGCTGTTTGGAAGATTATTTTCAACAATCAGAACAGCTTGCAACACGCTTATGGTTTGCAGCAGATACCGAACACGCCAGTGGATTTTTAATTCAAGCACTGCCGCAACAACTAAAAACCAATGCCGATGAAAACCGCAATCACTGGGAAACCATTGAAACCTTGGCAGACACCATTACCCCCGAAGAATTATTGGGGCTAGACCACGAACAAATTCTCTACCGCTTATTCCACGAACAACCGGTACGTGTATTTGAACCAACCCACGTTCAATTTGCCTGCAGCTGTTCACGTGAGCGCAGTGAAAGCGCATTGCTGGCATTAGGCAAAGTTGAAGTGGAAGCACTTTTAATTGAAAAAGGCACTATCGATATTGATTGCCAGTTCTGCAATAAACACTATCACTTTAGCCCTTCAGATGTGCGCGTATTGTTAGGTGGGAAAACGCTGCATTAACTTATAACCCCAACTCACTCAAGCCCGCATAGTCATCTGGCCTGCGGCCTTGAGCCCAATTAAATTTTCGTTCGCTGTCTAAAATAGCCAAATCATTAATACTGGCATAACGCTTTTGCATTAAACCGTGCGCATCAAACTCCCAATTTTCGTTCCCGTAAGAACGAAACCATTGGCCTTGATCGTTATGCCATTCATAAGCAAAGCGCACCGCTATTCGATTGCCATCATATGCCCACAATTCTTTAATTAAACGATACTCATGTTCGTTCGCCCATTTTTGGGTCAGAAAATCTTCAATTTGCGCACGACCATTTATAAACACATTGCGATTGCGCCATTGGCTATCAGCCGTATAAGCCATTGCAACTTTTTGTGGGTTGCGATTATTCCAGCCATCTTCTGCTGCACGCACTTTTTGAATGGCCGTTTCACGAGTAAAAGGTGGAAATGGTGGGCGTGATTCTTGTTGTGTCATAGCGTTCTCCAAAAAATATTGTTTTCATTGTTGGCGATTTATTGATGCACTCTGTGTAATCCAGGCATAGCCACAAACCTATTTAACATTTCAATTCTCCCCAACCAATTTTCAACGTAAAGAAAGGGAGTGAGATCTACATTTCCTTCATTGGCTAAAGCGATATAAGGATAAATGGCAATATCGGCAATAGTAATTGTATCCGTCGCCAACCAATCGTGATGCTCTAAATGCTGATTTAAAACCGCTAAAAGATTGTTCGTGATGCTGATTGCTTCATCAAGATTTATGGCACGACCAAATTTGTGATGCAACCGCAATGCATTGGGCCCACGCGCAACTTCATTGGCGGCCGTTGAAAGCCATGCAGCAACTTGAGCTGCATGTGTAGGATCTGCCGGGAACCAATGATCAGCGCCATAAGCACGCGCCAAATAAATCAGAATTGCTTGGCTATCGCGAATAATTACATCACCATCTTTTAAGACGGGCACTTGCCCAAAAGGATTCATCGACAAATAGGCATCAGATTTTTGCTCGCGCTCTGCACCATTTACCGCATGGCTTTTGTACTCCAACCTTAACAGCGACAACATCATGCGAACTTTGTGACAGTTTCCCGACAATCCAAATTCAAATAATTCAATCATGTTTTATCTCCTACTCTTGTTTAATTCGTTAAATATCCAACACAAGGGTTTCGCTGGTTGCGCGCGAAACACAGGCACACATAAACCCTTCTGCCTTATCAGCATCGCTTAACACATTATCGCGGTGTTCAACATTTCCGCTAATCACTTTTACGGCACACATTCCACAATTACCCACACGGCAATCAAACTCTGCTTTTATTCCTGCCGCTTGCATTGCATCTAATGCTGATTCGGTAGCAGATACTGCAATGACTTGTTGCGAACGCGCTAATTGAAGTGTGAAGGCGCTTTGCTGATATATTTCTTCAAGCTTAAAGCGTTCAGAATGTATCCGCGATGCATCTAAACCTAATTTCTCAGCAGCCATATAAACAGCGTCAATAAGCCGCTGCGGCCCACACACATAAATTGCACATTCAGCTGGTGACTCTAAAAGCAGTTTTTCAACATCAAGGCGATTGTATTCGGCGGAGCAATACACCTGGCAATGCTCTCCAAATTCGCGCTTTAATCTGTCACTAAACGCCATTTGCGTTTGGCTACGCCCCACATAATGCAATTCAAAGGGTACGCCTTGAGCTGCCAATGTTTGCGCCATAGGTTTAATAGCGGTAATGCCTATTCCACCAGCAATTAGTAACGCGGGCTGAGTAATATTTTTCATTGGAAAATAATTTTCTGGCATTGCGCAGTGTAATGTCATGCCCAATTCAATAATCTCATGAACTCGCTGCGAACCACCGCGCCCATTTTCTTCTTTAAGTACAGCTATTTCATACACATCGCGACGCGAGGGATTTGAACAAATGGAATAGTGACGAATTTGCGTGGTTCCATCTTGCATTACTATGGGAACTTTCAAATGAGCGCCTGCTTTTACAAGCGGCAATGAATCGCCCGTTACACTGCGAAATTCATAGGCACGCACGCGCGGTGTAAGTTGGCGAATACCGCTTACAACTAAGGCCAATTCACCTGTACCCATCTCGGTAAGTTTTTCAGCGCGATTCACAAGGCGCGATTTAAGCTGTTCGTTCTCAGCGATTAAAGGTGCAAGCGTTTCGCGAACTTCTGCTTCGGTAAATCGGCGCGTAATGTGTTGCGGGCAATTCCATTCGTATGCCTCTACATGAATAATCACTGCACGCTCAATACGCGCGCGATACTCTGGGTTTTCTAAAGTGGCAATCAATTCTGTATTTTCATTTTCATGCACAACCTTAGCGCGCCCCCAAATTTTTAAGCGGCGTTGATTAGCGTAATCCATAAAAATTAAACTAATACGATCATCGGCATTCATATTGCCAACACTAATGTACTGCCGGTTGCCACGAAAATCAGCGTAACCTAATGTGCGTTCATCAAGTACTTTTATAAACCCTACTGCACCACCGCGATGCTGCACATAAGGCCACCCATTTTCGCCGACAGTTGCTTGATAAAAACTATCGCGAGCATGAATAAATTCGCTCTCTGCTGCTCCAAGCGTATTGCGTGGATCTTCTGCTAACTCAAAACCTCGGTTGTTCTCACGGCTACCGTACAAACTCTGCGCGGCTTTAACACTTTCGGTAAAGGTAATATCTGCAAATGCACGAGCCATGATGAACTCCCGAAAAATGATAAATTAATTACAAACTCACTTTTGGAAAATCAATTTCCACACGGCTTGCTTTACCTAAGATCGTTGTCAGTAACGTCATGCCTACATGGGTAATAATTTCTACGATATCTGCATCGGTATAGCCCGCACTGCGCGCTTCAATTAACTCCGCGGTAGTAATATCGCCCTGATTTTCAATTAAAGAACGTGCGAGTTTTACCGCAACCGCCGCTTTTGCATCTTGACTGGTGCCTGCACGGTTAGCTTCCATTTCTGCACCACTCAACCCTGCTTTACGACCAATCGCTGTATGAGCCGACACGCAATATTCGCAAGAATTTTCTTGTGCCACAGCGAGTGCAATACGTTCACGCGTTTGCAAATCTAAACTGCCTTCGTTAGCAATGCTGTGTAAACCTAAAAACGCGCGCAATGCAGCTGGCGAGTTTGCAAACACTTTTAAAAAATTTGGCACCATGCCAAGCTGACCTTGAATAGCAGTTAACAAGGCTTTTTGTTCGACGTTGGCGGTTTCTAAGGTAACAGTGTTAATTCGGCTCATGGTATTTCCTCATTGGAATAGATGTTTAGGTCTTATCGCCTGCATTCGTGTGTTTGCTCAGCGAGTGCCGCCATATTGCCAAGTGCCACTAAAATGAAGAATACTCACGATATACAATTCATTATTTCCAAAACTGAAACTATTAAGGCAGTACATGGACAGATTTATTGAAATGCAAGTATTTGTAGCCGTAGCCGAAACAGAAGGCTTTGCATCCGGAGCACGTAAGCTAGGCGTATCGCCACCCGTAGCAACGCGCGCCATTGCAGATTTAGAAGAACGCTTAGGTGTTAAATTATTAACACGAACTACCCGTTATGTGCGCGTGACCGATGCAGGAAAACGCTATCTTGATGATTGCAAACGTATTTTGAGTGATATAACAGAAGCAGACGATGCCGCTGCAGGCATCAACGGTGAACCCAGCGGCCATATTGCCATCACAGCGCCCGTCGTATTTGGCCGCCTGTTTGTGCAACCCGGTGTTATCGATTATTTAACCCGCTACCCCAAAATGGATTTAAGCGCCCTCTATCTTGATCGTGTTGTTAACCTGCTAGAAGAAGGTTTAGATGTAGGGATTCGTATTGGTGAGCTCGCCGATTCCAGCATGCGCGCTGCGCGTGTTGGTACAGTTCGCCGCGTACTTTGCGCCTCACCCGATTACATAGCACGCATGGGTTTACCGCAAAAGCCAGACGATTTACTCGAGCACACCCTAGTGTCTGCCAATGGCGTAAACCCCAATGTGGAATGGAAATTTAATCAAGAAAAAACCGTACGCGTTAAACCGCGCTTAAGCGTCACCACCAATGAATCAGCAATAGACGCAGCCGTAGCAAGTTTTGGAATTGTCCGCCAAATGTCTTACCAAGTTGCACAACAATTAGAAAATGGGCAACTCAAAATTCTGTTAAGCGACTACGAATTAAACCCATTACCCATTCATATTTTGCATAGAGAAGGCCGCTACGCCTCTGCCAAAATTCGCAGCTTTGTGGATTTAATGGTAGAAAGGTTGCGGGGGGATAAAGCGCTGAATTAAAGGCTGTAATTTTTTTGGATAGCGTTGGGTTAAGCGTTGTAGTACATATTATTTTGTGTGGGCGGGTTTGTGGCCAAAGCGGACTTAAACGGAAAATATTAGAGCCTGTCTGTACGATTACGCGGCGCTAATCGTACAGACAGGCTGCACAGATATTTCATTTTAGCGATGTGGTCGATAATAATTAAATGATTGTTGATAGTTTCTTGGTGTGTTTCTTTTTCTGGAGCGGATTTTGTTGAAATTTATTTTCAGGAGTAAATGGCTTTTATGCCTCACATTTTCTTTGATTAGCTTGGCAGTGCACGCCCAGAATTTTCAAACCATAGAAATTGACGCCCTGCGTGATAAATATGGATATAGCCCTTATATCGAATCATTGGCATATGAAAATAATAAACTGTTTGTGGGGGTTGGAGGATCGAATACCTATGGAGCTATCCATAGCTATCTGTTGACGGGCGGCCAATGGCAACGGCAAACCAGTATCCTTAGCATCCAAAATCCTTCTTTTGATCTGGCCTTGTTAGGTGATAAGTTGTTGTTGAAAAACGGTTGGCTTATTGCACCTAACACATCGGGTTACAACGATTGTGTTTATATCTATCAAAACAATGATGTGTTGTTACAACCCAATGGTTCGCTCTGTGCGCCACAAAAACCGGTATTTTTGTTGAACCCGAGTGTGGCTATGGACAATAACCTATTGTTTTATGCGAATCCCGCAAGTTGGCGGTCTAATTCGGATAAAGGTGAAATAGGTGTATATCAATTAAAAAAGAATAAGTGGGCATTAACAACCACCTTAAAAAATATCGCCAATCCTCATGCGTGGAATTTTGGGAATAGTCTGGTTGCTGAAGGTGGCCAAGTCATTGCCAGTGGAATTGAAGATGGCCCGGACACTAGCGCGGGCTGGGGTGTTTTGTATGTTTTCGAACACACCAAAAACAGATGGACGCAAACAGCAAAATTGTCACACCCTAAAGGAATTCGCGCATCCTTTGGTGCTGAGTCTCTTTCGCTCTCCGGCAATACATTAGTAGCCACGGGCACTGAAGAATCGGTTGACTTCAAAAAACATGCTTATGTTTTTGAAAAACAGCAAGGCGAGTGGAAATACCAGCAGGAAATTTTTGTACCCGATGCTATGCCCGCGCCGCAAAACTGGAGTTTTTATAAGGTGTCTGTTAAAAACAATTATCTGCTGGCGTGTTTAACCTTGTTAAAAGGAGATGAACAAGCACTTTGGTTGTACAGAAAAACCGATTCTATTTGGAAACCCATTAAGAAATTATCCAATAGAGTTAATGATGCTTATAAGTCCGGCTGTTCACCGTTTTTTATTGATGAAGAAATGGTGATGTTTACTGCTATTGAGAAATTTGGTTTTGTAACTGAGCTTAGAAAGCACCCAGCAGATGTTCAGGATGAAATGCGAAAAGCAAACCCCGGTAAAGCGGGTATGGTATTTATTGCACGCTTGAAAGATATTGAACAGTAACGTCAAACGCGGAGTTAGCCCGTAGGTTGGGCAGCCATACCCAACAATTCCATTCAATACATTAGTGTTGGGCATTACTGCCCAACTACATTAATACCAACTTCTGGTTGTGGCGAATACAGACATTACCATTTCAAATTTTTCAGTATAATTAATTCAAGCCATTCATTTTGCTTATCAGGCGGTTGCTAGAACGCAAAAATACAACAAAAGTAATCTGTAATTTTTTTCACAGTAAAGCCGCTATACGCCTGAAATAATTCGCTTAGTTGCTTCATAGTCTACAAAAAAATCTACCGGCATATGCCCCAATAAATTGGGAACACTAGAAATAATATCCCTATTTTTCTGCGCCAAGGCGCCCTGCCCCAAACGCGGTACGCGGCCTGCATCGGTTAGATAATTTAGCTCGCGAAATCGTGGCGCAAATTCGTTGTTATCCATATCGCGCTCATAAGGCCGCGAAGCTATTGACAGAGATGCAATTTTTGCAGGGCTGTTATCTCGGCTAAAACGTTTAAATCCCTTATAAGAAAACTGTTCTGCAACCCAAAAATCGCTCTGCCCTATAAACTTTTCCATGAGGGCATACAAAAAATGCGAAGGGTTAAATGATTCAATGAGCAAGCTAAATTCCCAACCATCAAACTCTTTTAAATCCCCTTCATGTTGACGGGCAAGCGGAGCACTGCCAATACGAAAATCCAATATAATATTTTTTTCGCGAATAAGCGCATCAACTAAATAAATTTCTCGTTCACCGAAACGAATGCTCTTCAGTATCTGTTGAATGGCGCTAATATCGGCTTCATTTTCGATATTGTTACTCTCAAGCAAATCGCGATTATTCGCCATCAAGGGTGAATCTTGATGTGTACTAAAAGGCGCACTTATTTTTTCGGTGCGAATATCTTTTAAGGTCAACAACTCACGCATTTCATGCTCTCTGGCTTTTTTAATCGCCAGAAATACGGTTTGGATAATTTCAGAGGTAGGGGTATTGCTATCAATCCGCCATTTGCGGCCATAGACCAACTTATGAGGGCGAGAATATTGTCCACGGTCATAATTTTCGCGTCCAATGAGCCCTACTTGAATATACATCCCCTGCTCATCTTCATCTGCAAATATCGGTGTTAATGGAAGTGCTTCAATATCATTAATAATCTCGCGCAGGGATAAAAGCGTCTGCGCAAACTGCAGGTAGTGCTGGGGCACAACCCTATTGCCATTAGGAAGCAGCACAGAGGGAGCCTGAGGCATTTCAGCCTCACAACAACTGCAGGCTTGATGCGGTTTTAGGTAGTGAACAGTCATAGGAATCTCGGTAGCAATGAATTACAGCGGCCAGTGTGCTGCGCCTGCGCTACTTTGATAAGCCCTTGCATTTGCAAATAACTATTTCATTTTCTGTAATAGCAGCCACGGTAAGACGGGGTACATCATTTCATTACCTGAAAGAATCTATTGCAACTTTTGAATATTCTGCTGAATGCTCAGTTTTGTAAGAATGCTCCCATCGACGAAAGATGGCTTTCGTCCTTCATGACTTTTGGAGCCCTTCATGACAAACGTTACTCTTTATTCCACCGGAACCTGCCCTTATTGTGTTGCGGCAGAGAGCTTGTTAAAAAAACGCGGAATTACCACCATTGAAAAAATTCGCGTAGACCAGTCTGCACAAGCATTGGAAGACATGATTCAGAAAACAGGACGAAAAACAGTGCCACAGATTTTTATAAACGAGCAGTATGTGGGGGGATTTGATGATTTAGTCAAATTTGATGCTGCGAGGAAAATCTTACCTTAAGTGTTGTCTATGATTAAAAATGTAAAAGGGGCTTCTGCCCCTTTTTTTTTGGCAAAAAATGTGGTGTTAATTCATAGAATATAACGGACGCTAAAGATTATTTCAAAAACAAGAATAGTTAATTCTAATTTTCACATATTCATCTAACAAACAATTATTGCCATTATGAACTCGTGCAATCACGCACCCTTCTAAATCAATTGGAGTTCATCATGTTAAATAATAGCTTTATTAAATCTCTCTTAGTAGCCACGGGTATTATCTTCGCAAGCGCAAGCTTTGCGGCAGATTCAGATGCAAATGCAGACGTAAACGATGTAGCAATACACGGTTACGACACCGTTTCGTATTTCACCAAAAGCGAACCTACAAAAGGCAATGCGAAATTTACCGCAACCCACAAAAACACCGTGTATCAATTTTCAAGCGCCGAAAACCGCGATTTGTTTCGTGCAAACCCTACCAAATACGCGCCGCAATTTGGTGGTTACTGTGCGATGGGCGTAGCGCTGAATAAAAAACTTGATGTAGACCCAACAGCATGGCGTGTTGTAGATGGAAAATTATATTTAAATCTCAACAAAGATGTTCAAACCAAATGGCTTTCTGATGTTCCTGGCAATTTGAAAACGGCTTACGACGTTTGGCCAAGCATTAAAGATAAGCCAGCGGCATCTTTGTAATTTTATACACGGGAGTTTGAGCTGTAATCGCTAGCAAGCTCCCATTTTTGAATGAATAACCGAACAAAAGAGGAATCACCATGAAGCATCAACTACTTATTTCCACAGCGTTAACTGCTGTTCTTGCTGCTGGTTTTAGCTCTGCAAGCCTTGCGGACAATGCAGCCAAGGAAAAATGTTTTGGCATATCGAAAGCCGCCCAAAATGATTGTGCAAATCTTGCCGGAACTCATTCCTGTGCAGGCATGGCCAAAACAGATAATGACATAGGCGAATGGCAACTGGTTGCCAAAGGTACCTGTGTAAATTTGGGCGGATTTTCTAAAGCAGAAGCCGAAGAGAAACTGAAACAACAAAAAACCAAAAAATAAATTGGAGCGCAACAATGCCTACGCACACTTACTCTCGGCCAAAAAATCTACGTCCCTTAGCAGTTGGCGTAGGCTTGCGTAGCGCACACTACAAAAATGCCTTAGAACAACCAAATACACACAACATAAAACCAGATTTTGTAGAAGTTCATGCAGAAAATTTCTTTGCAGAAGGTGGAGCAAGCCACGCCACTCTAGAGATCGCTCAACAACGATATCCGTTGAGCTTCCATGGTACAGGTATGGGGCTTGGTTCTTACGAAGGCTTGGATGCCCAACATCTCAGAAAATTCAACAAGCTTATTGAAAAATATCAGCCTGTACTGGTATCTGATCACGCTGCTTTTTCATTAGGCAACCAAAGACAACAGATCATTCATGCGGGTGACCTGCTGCCCATTGAGTTCAATTACAAAACACTGGACCTATTCGAGAGAAATTTACATCAAGCTCAAGATGCTTTAGGCAGAACATTATTAATTGAAAATATTTGCTCATACATTCCCCATCAACAAAGTGATATGACCGAAACAGAATTCTTAAAGGAGCTTTGCAGTAGAACAGGTTGTGGACTACTGATTGACCTAAACAACCTTGTCGTCAATGCGGTTAACCAACAAGAACCTGATATTCAACGCTATATTGGCAATTGGCTAACACAAATCCCGACAACGATGGTAGGCGAATATCATCTGGCTGGATGCGAACCTGTAAACGCAGGTGAGATCATGGTAGACGATCACAGCACAGAAATATCGCCTGATGTATGGAATGCCTACGCACAGGCGTTAAAAATTATTGGGGCAAGGCCAACATTAATTGAATGGGATACTGATTTACCAAGCTGGGATACTTTATTAAATGAAGTAACAAAGACTAAAGCGCTTGCAAAAATGGTGTTAGGCCATGAATGATCAGCAAACACTGCTTGAAAAAATCCTGGCAAGTACTTTATCAATCGACCCCGGTATTGCTATTTATCAACGCAATCGATGGGCAATGGCAGAGCGCGCACTTTCAATTAGTTTTCCAACAGTCTATCAACTCTTAGATGAAGGGTTTTCCACGCTAGTCCGTAAATTTCTTTTAACCCACCCTAATTCTCATGCCGATTGGGGTAATTGGGGTGAAAAATTTCCTGCCTTCATTAAAACAACACCCTTAGAGACCGAGCTGCCTTATTTAAGTGATTGCGCTTCTCTTGATTGGCATATCCATGTGGTTGAACGCAACAACAATAGCGTGATGGATGCATCCAGTTTTGCACTACTTGAAAATACAAATCCCGAAATAATTCATTTAGCGTTAAATGAAAATATTGCATTCATAAAAAGCAATTATCCACTCTACGCCATATGGAAAATGCATCAACCGGATGAAAATTTTTCCCACTGGAAAGAAATTGCCAGAGAGCATCTCTATAAAACACCAAACAATACCGAGCATCTTATTATTTTTCGTACAGATTGGAAGGCAACTCCGCTGCCTGTTATCGAGAATGAATACATTTTTATGCAACAGCTGCGCAATCGAAAATCCTTATCCATTGCGCTAGACGCACTAGCTAACACAGATTTTAATTTCACTGAGTGGCTCCTATGTGCCGTTAAATGCCACTGGATTTCATCAATATTTTTACACAACCCAATCAACCATACTGGAGATAACCATGAATAGCTTTAAACGTTTTTACCTGTGGCAAGAAAATTTCTTGGATCATTTAGCTTTTCTGAAAGACCCAGCAATCCTTTTGGCTAGAATTTATCTTGCACAAATTTTCTTTCTATCGGGATTAACCAAACTACGAGACTGGGATTCAACGCTATTTCTATTTCAGGAAGAGTACCAAGTTCCGCTATTGCCACCTGAGCTTGCGGCTTACTTAGGTACAGGCGGTGAACTTCTGCTACCACTCTTATTACTGTTAGGATACTTTACGCGAGCATCTGGCATTGGGTTATTCATTGTAAATATTATTGCAGTCATAAGCCTTCTAGATATAACTCAAGCAGCATTATCTCAACATGTTTTATGGGGAGTATTACTTATAGTAGCTATCATTCTCGGGGGAGGTAAACTTTCGTTAGATTTTTATTTACTTAAAAGACCAAGATGAGCTTCTAGTGGTATTTTATTTTAGATCGATTAGACGACGCGGCACTTGATAACGCGGATTTTATTGGTTGCGTAGATTTAACAGAACTGGCTTGACCAGTTCCTTCTCTTCTTTTTACAAACTCTGCGTATTCCGCTTCATTGGTAATGTGCGGAGTTTCTTCTGCCAAGTTCTTATTTTTCACACTCGACGTCGCTTTATCCGCAAGACCTTGCATAGAAAAACTCAACAGCAAAGTGCTGAGTATAACCAACGCGACTAGTGATTTCTTGATCATTGCAACTACAACTTACGTGCACGGAATTTACGGCCTTTAATTTTTCCATCTTGCAAATGCTGTAAAGCTTGCTTGGCGATGGATTGATGTACCGCAACATAAGTGCTGAAATCGTTAATATCAATCTTGCCGATTTTTTCAAAGGCTAAACCAGCCTCTTTAGTGAGCGAACCAATAATATCACCCGCGCGCACTTTTTCTTTTTTACCGCCGTCAATACAGAGCGTCACCATCTCCGGCATTATGTCCATCACGCCATCGTTTTGCGGCAGCGGTTCTAATGCAATCGGCTTTTGTAAATAATCTTCCAAACGATTTAATCGCCCCAATTCGTTTGGCGCAACTAAACTTAACGCCAAACCATTTTCACCGGCCCGACCGGTGCGGCCAATGCGGTGTACATGCACTTCGCTATCGTGTGCGAGTTCCACATTAATAACAGCATCCAAACCTTTAATATCAATACCGCGTGCCGCCACGTCAGTTGCAATTAATACGGAACAACTTCTATTCGCAAAACGCACTAACACTTGATCGCGCTCTTTCTGTTCCAAATCGCCGTGTAACGCCAAGGCATTAATACGTTGTGCGCGCAATAAATCACACACTTCCTGACATTGTATTTTGGTATTGCAAAATACAATAGACGATTGCGGCTTAAAATGTGCGAGCAATTGCTGTACGGCAACATTTTTACGGTCGCCATCACGCAACTCATAAAAATGCTGTTCGATATTGGTATCGCTGTGAACTGATTCTACGCTCACTTCGTGCGGATTTTTTTGATAGTGGGCGCTGATTTTTTTAATTTCGTCTGGATAAGTTGCCGAGAACAATAAGGTTTGACGCTCTTCAGGGCAGGCAGCCAACACAATTTTCAAGGCATCGGTAAAACCCATATCCAACATACGGTCAGCTTCATCCAACACCAACTGCTTTACGTGTTCGAGTTTCAGCGAACCTTTTTCAATATGGTCAACAATGCGCCCCGGCGTGCCTACAATAATATGCGCACCATGCTCCAGCGAACCAAGTTGCGGGCCAATTGAAACACCGCCACACAGGGTAAGTACTTTCACGTTGTGAGTGGCGCGCGCAATGCGGCGAATTTCTTTGGCGACTTGATCTGCCAATTCACGTGTGGGGCACAACACCAAGGCCTGAATTGCAAATTTTTTTACATTGAGCTGCGCCAGTAAACCAATCCCAAATGCCGCCGTTTTTCCGCTACCGGTTTTTGCCTTGGCGATAATATCTTGCCCTTGCAAAATAATCGGCAAGCTTTGCGCCTGAATGGGTGTCATCTCGTTATAGCCGAGGGATTCCAAATTGCTAAGCATGTCAGCAGAAAGCGGAAGGGATGAAAATGGTATTGCTGTTTGTGTTGCAGTCATAGCTAACTCAATATTGTATAAAAAAATTACGTTTAAAAATCTATATCAATGCCATCACCTTTGCGAAACAGGTGACCGATCATTCTAAAAGCCCAGAGGACAATTTCTACTGGGAGCTCAATCAGTATTTCCATTGCATCTAAAGGCCAATGATCGTCGTGGCGTTGCCCTTGTCTTTTGCTCGGCCAAGTAAAATAGGCGAGAACAAAACACACTAAAGCAATAATCAACATCACCCATTCAAACGGTGCTGTAAATAATTTTACAACGCAAAATATACCCGCGAAAAAAAAGATTGTGGCTGCAATCGCTCGAATAAGAGTCATATCATTCCTTTTAACCATTTTACAAACGTCGCAAAACACCTAAACTTTTCACCAAAGGCAAAGCGTCGAACAAACCGGATTCTTGCGCGAGCTTCCAAATTTCAAACGGGGGGCGGCCACCGTCTGCAGGGTTGGGAAACACATCGTGAATCACTAAATAGCCGCCGCGAATAACATGACCGGCCCAACTGCGATAATCATTTAACGCCGCCTGCATGCTGTGACCGCCATCGATAAAAACTAACCCGAGCGGTGTAGACCAAAAGCGTGCAGCCAATGCTGATGGTGCAACAATGGGCACAACGACTTCTTCTAAATTCGCACGCGCCAGTGTGTGACGAAATTGCGGGAAGCTATCCATTTTGGCGAAACGCGAATCGTACAATTCAGGGTCGTGATACGCCTCGCCCAACTGATGCTCTTCACTGCCGCGATGATGATCTACTGCATATAGAATGGTCTCTTTACGTTTGCTGGCTGTACCTAAATAAACGCTGGATTTCCCACAGTAGCTGCCCACTTCTAATAACGGGCCCAACTCTGCTGCAACTAACGCATGTTCATAGAGCGCAGCGCCTTCATCTGCATCCAAAAAGCCTTTAACGGTGTTGATATCCAAGGGCAAATCTATAGCGTTTGGCAGCATAGCGAGTCTCAAGCATAATGAAGCCTTCATTCTATCAGACTTGATAGGCTAACAGACTTGGCAAGATAACAGCGTTGGTATAAACCCTTAATGCGCCGCAATAACACACCCTATTTTATAAAGCGAATGTCAACCTTGCTGAATCGCTTTTATGTAAAGCGCTTTATTGCACCGCAATTTGATAGTGTGGGCGAAGGGCTTGAAGTTGCGCACCCACGCAATCTGGTAATCTTTGGTTGCAATATTCATATTGGCCGTTACGCACAAATGATTGCTTCACCCGATAACTGTATTCGCTTTACCACGTGGCCCAGTAAAAAAGTGACGGCTGGAATAAAGGGTGGAGTTATTAAGATTGGCGATTACTGTTTAATTTCACCCGGCGTAAGAATTTCGGCAGAACAATCTATTCACATTGGCGACAATGTCATGTTCGCGGCAAATGTATATGTGAGCGATAGCGATTGGCATGGCATTTACAATCGCATACGTCCCTTTCGCTGTACTAAACCTGTGATCATTGAAAATAATGTATGGCTCGGCGAGCGCGTGATCGTTAACAAAGGCGTATCTATTGGCGAAAACTCTGTGATAGGCGCAGGTTCGGTAGTGACTAAAGATATTCCTGCGAATGTGATTGCGGCGGGCAATCCCGCACGAGTGATTAAAACCATTAACCCCAACCGCCGCATGTTAAAGCGCGAACTATTATTTCAAAATCCTGAACATTATTTCTATAACCAAGACCAATTAGATCGCTATATGCTTGGTAAGAATTCGGTTTGGAATTGGTTGCGCAGCTTAATCAATCCGAATAGCAGTGATTAAGCTCAGAAATTTGCAGCGTTTCTCAATAACTATAAATGCATGTTTATCGCCGCACAACTTGCAAGTATTTGATACCTTGCGCAATAAAGTAACCGCTCAATGCGCCTAAGACAAAGCTCATAACGGGAGCAAAATAAAATTCATGCACAAGATTTAAATTCATACCGATGGACATACCCAATGCGTAGCGGGTACAGAAAATAATCATAATAACGAACAGTGGAATCCAACTACCTTGGAGCCTCAATTTACGCACTGTGCGATCATAGCTGACGGTTGAGTTATTGAAGAACTTTACCAGTGATATTGTTACAGATGCAGCCCCTAACAACCAACATGATATTGTGATCCATGTAAAACCTAAATCCATAAACGTGCCTATCAGTGACATCATCATCATAGATACGGGCGCAATAAATACTGCTTGTATAGGCACTTGTCGAGTACGTACTTGCATCAACCCTAAAACTACCAAGCCTGCTAGTAGTCCAAATACCCAGCGCGGTGTGTACATTAAAATTTGTGTTATTTTGTCAACATTAAATGCAGCCTTTTCACGTTCAACAGCCTTTTTAGACGCATCAATAACTATATTGTTTTCACGTACAAATTCGAGAATGGATGGAATTAATGCAGCATGTGTTGCAGCTCTATCAACACCAGCGCGATCCTTACAAAGCGCTACACCCATGACAAGAATGTCGTTATTGCATACATCCAGAAAAATAAAATGCCCTTCCTCACCGGTTAAGAGATGAACCTTGGAATGTTGAATTCCTTTTGCATAACGCGCTCCGTGATTTTCCCACGGCAAGAAATCATTATTCTGCGCGCCTACTATGAGTGTTGGTAGTTGGACATTCGCCAAACTTTCTGGTGTTGCGCCATAGCCCAGTGTAGGGTCAATCATGATTATCTTTTTTACGCGCGCATCTGCATAAGCTCCGCCAAATTTCTGCAAGAAAGCTTCGCCGGGTTTGGGCGCGTTGCGAATGCCGTAATTACATGAGTTATCATTTTTTGCCGCTTCGGTTTTGCAAAAATCCATCATGCGCAATAAATCGTATTGAACACCTGCCAACATAGCCACGGTTTGCCCGCCAGAGGAATGACCAAGCGCAATGATATTTGACCAATTGACACTTTTTTGAAACAACTCGCGATTTGACAGCGTATCGTAAATTGCGGAAATATCGGTGGGGCGCTGCCACAGCATCGACGCTGTTCGCACATCTTGCGTCTCCTGACCATAAAACCATGATTCGCCGTAATGATTAATGCCCACTACCACATAACCTGCGGCTGCCAGCGCCTCTGCAATCCAGTTGTAATTTTCCGCAGCGCCCATAGCCCCATGGCTAAACACCAGCGTTCTATCGGTAATCGCTGCTTCCGCTAAACAATACTGTTGATTAGGTAATGCAGTGCACTGACCTTGTGGAAACCAGAGCGTAATTTTGGCGGGGCGGCCAGAAGGTAATTCACCTAGATCAACCACACTCTTGGAAACACGAACCGGAATTTCATCAGCATGTGCGACTAATGACACCACGGTAAGTGACAAAATAATGAGTAAGCTACGCACTAGGTAATTCATCAACATCTCCAATAAAGGGAACCATCAAGGGGAACCATCAATTCTTATAAATTCGACAGAAGATAGTGTAGAGAATCATGCGCAACACGACTGTGCAAAAAGTGCGATTTGGTTGCGAATGCGAAAAAAATGATAAATGTCAGATTTGAAGGGGGAAATACAACTCTGTAATAAGTTCTGACTCTGGGGTATGTTTAGGATTATTTAAATAAACTTGCACAATAGCGTCATCCTTCAAACGAATCCCTTCCGGTATCACCCAACCCGCGTAAATGCGCGAGATCATCTGCCACATCAGGCCATAGGCACCCGTGTATAGGAACCTTGCCCAAGTTCCCTCTGCCCATAAATATTCATTCAGCCCGAGGCTCTTAGGCAATGTTTCATCCAGCACACCCGCGAAAAATCGACTGGCTGTTTGATCGCCCTGCCAAGGGCTTTCTAACGCAACACCAACCGCGAGCGAAAAATAATCTTCGTAGTGGATTGCTTGAAGGCGTTCATCCAACTCAGCAAATAAAGATTCACCCAAGCTTTTGAAACTATTATTTTTAAATCCCTGCCCATAAAGACCACAGCATTTTCGCGCTGGTAATTCCACTATATTGGGCTGCAAACTAAGATCGCGTTTGGAAATATTTTTCAAGGTGTTAGGCGTTTTCCACAAACATTCTGTGCCAAGCTTTACCTCATTAGGTTTACAGTCAAATGCTTTGAGAAAGGCACGGGAAAATGCAGAATGGGATTCGTACCCTATTGCCAAACTGGTATCGATAACTGAACATTCGCCGGCAGATAAAAGCGCATAAGCGTGCTGCAAGCGGCGGCGCTGAATAAATTCACCCAACTGAAAACCTGTGGTCGCTTGAAACAACCGGTTTAAATGATATTTAGAAATACCTATTGTTTCGCTCAGGTCATCAATCACAATCTCTTGATCAAGATGAGCCTGAACATATTCACTAATGTGATTCGCAAAGGTTTCATAGTGATTCTTTGAATTGTTCCGCATAAGAAATTTATTCTTTTAGCGTCAATGCAACACGCAGCAGAGCTGCTACTGAGATAGCATCGGTAATGTCACCGCGTTTTACCATTTCAATCGCTTCTGTGAGTGCTAGCTTTTTGTATTCGATATCTTCCGTAGGTTCCAATTCTTGCTTACCTGCAAATAAATCACGTGCAACAAAGACTACGCAGAACTCATCGGTTACTGAGTTGGATAAATGCATCGTCATTAATTGCTGCCAATCATTAGCTTGTAAACCCACTTCTTCTTCCAATTCACGTTTGGCAGCATTGATAGGCTCTTCACCGTGGGGGCAGCCGCCTTCTGGAATCTCCCACGTATATTGGTTGAGCGTATAGCGGCTTTGTTTAACCAGCCAGGTGTTGCCTTCATCATCAATAGGTACAACACCAATCGCCGTATTTTTAAAATGGACAACACCGTAAATTCCATCTGTACCTTTGGGCGTGACAACTTCTTCGTGAGTTATTTTTAGCCATGGGTTTTCGTAGGCGACGCTGGATGTTTTTGTTTTCCAGCCGCCCACTTTTTCAATAAGATATTTCTGCTCAGTCATTTACGTGGCAACTTAATTAATAATCGTCTTTGAATTTTTCGTAAGCCACATCATTTTCGTAAATAATAAATTCGCCAATATAATCTGGGTCTTCTTGGCTGGTGCCATCAGTCAATTCATAAAGCCCTTCATCGGCTTCATCGTAAAAGTCTTCACTGGGCGGCAAGTTTTCTTCTTCACCATTGGGCTTGATCACCACAAGCGCATCTTCAGTTACCGCTTTAACGGTGACAAAATAATTATCAAAGTAGATTTTTCCATCTTCCATTATCAGTTTTTTGGAAACGAAAATAACTTTGTTCAGAAAATCCATAAAATCAACTCGAAAATAAAACCAAAAAATTAATGTAAACGGTGTGGATCTAGATTCACGCCTTCAATACGATTACCGAGCATAAACACGCGGCCAAAATAGCGATCTTCGCCACTCACGGTAAACTCAAAATAATACTCGCGCATAAACCCCAATTGCCCGAGCGAGTTGCGCTTGAAGCTGAGCTTTTTTAAAAAGACGGTTTGATCGAGAAATTGCACTTCCATAAATTGGCAATGTTTTTCAGCGGCTTTAACAGCAACTTCTTTGCTGCGCATCGCATGAATCCAATAGAAGACAACAATCGCGAATAGGGTAAGCCAAAGTATGCTAGTGATATCAAAATACATGAGGATGTGACTTGTAGTAGTTATGGAGGTTCTTGAAGTGGGGGATAATCGTGAGACTTCAAGTAAAACAGCAGCACCAGAAACAACAAAGGGCGATTGATTGCTCAATCGCCCTTGTCAACCTAACCCATCTTAAAGAGGAGTTACGTTTTCCGCTTGCGGACCCTTTTGACCAGCAGTCACTTCGAAAGTCACTTTTTGACCTTCTTTCAAGGTTTTACGACCGTTGCCGTTAATTGCACGGAAGTGAACGAATACATCTGCACCGCCCTCACGCTCAATAAAACCGTAACCTTTGTCGTCGTTGAACCACTTAACAATACCAGAGACTATATCTGACATACTTTCCTCGTCTTACCATAAAACGTCAGCGAAGCTGACCGAACAAAAAAACCGACTTTACTAAAAGCCAGAGTGAAATAGCTTGTTAATAAAGCTATTGCTCAGGTCGCGGTACGTCCAAGTGTCTTGAGCAAGCGGTTGTCTTACAAAAGCTTTGGCTTGGGGCGAATCTCAATCTGCAGCAGCTCAAAATTAAAGCACTTGTGAATGGTGAGTTCAAGCACTAATAAGTTAATTTAAGGAATATCGCAAAAATTAATGCTTATGGGTAAGGAACACACAACTTATTGCGGCATATTGCGGCTATCTGTTTCATTTTTGACACTTTTGTGAGCATTTTTGGTTTTATCTTTTGCCAGAACTTCGTGCAAAAACAGCGCAACGGGTATTACGATGATGCCAAGAATCATGGCGTAACGCTTAATGTCTTGAAATTCATAACCTTGTTTAGCTAATTGATACGCGGCTAAACCCCATGCGGCAGCCGAAAAATAGGCCATAGCTTGCTGTTTATAGACACCGAAAGCGATTAATGCGGTAACAGACGCCAAAAATAATCCATAAACATTCTTGAAGGATAAAAAACCTGCAACCGATAGCACTAATAAGAGCAGCAATGCCCAATTTAATATTTTTGCCACAATCAACATTTTTGACATAAACGCATCCACTATAAAGACCATTAATTGAGTGTTACTTTTTTCTACAAGATTTGTGCTTGCCGCTCTGTTTTTTAACTAACTCAACCCCATGGCGGCTTTCACAATGATTTTTTTCAACTCAGTTAATGAGTTTAACTGGCGCATACCAGCGTTGCGCAGCCAAGTGAGCATTAATGATTGACTGCCAAATAAACGCTTAAAGGCTTCCATTGCAGACATCATGATTAAATTTCCCGCTAAACGTTGGCGTTGGTAGCGGCGCAAAATAGAAAAATCGCTCAGGGGGATTTTGCGATCCAGTGCGCGCTGTATTTCTTGCGCAAGTGCGATGACATCCAACAAACCTAAATTAACGCCCTGCCCAGCTAAAGGATGAATATTGTGTGCAGCATCCCCCACCAAAACTATGTTCGGCTGGATGTAGGTTTTTGCGTGACGCTGCCGCAAAGGAATCGCAAAGCGTTCCGCTGCGTGAATAATCTTGCCGAGCTTATGTTCAAACGCAAAACCTAAGCGCGCGCAAAATTCAATATCATTTAACTGCATTAACTCATCGGCTAATTCAGTTTCCGCTGACCAAACAATCGAGCAAAAATGCTTTTGATTTGTTGTTGATAAAGGTAAAAACGCCAGTGGCCCTGTGCGCATAAAACGCTGCCATGCAGTGGCTTGATGAGGCAATTCTGTTTGCACAGTGGTCACTATCGCCTTATGCCCATAATCCCATTCGCGCGTTTCAAACTCTGCTAGCTCACGTACTTTAGATTGAGCACCATCGGCGGCGATTAATAAATTCGTGCAAAGCAGTTCACCATTGTCCAACTCAATGTGAACAGTGTCTTTACGTTGTAGATTTACAATTTTGGCGGGCTGGATCAGCTTGATTTGAGCGTGTTCTGCTATTTTTTTTCGCAGCGCAGTTACTATCACCGAATTCTCTACAATATGACCCAAATGATTTTCACGCACGTCGGCGCAATTGAAATGAATATCCGCGGTGCCTTCACCATCCCATACATGCATATCTCTATAAGCGCAAGCGCGAGTTTGAAGCACTTGGCTCCACACGCCTATTTTCGCTAAAAGATTTTGCGACGCTTGCGTAATAGCAACTACACGCGGATCAAAATGTTCGCCTTCAAAATACTGAGCATCGCCACCCGCCTCAATTAAGGCAATGCGTAAATCTTGTGCATTGCTTTCTTGAGCTATGGCGCAAGCGAGGCTAGCACCCACAAGGCCAGCACCGACTATGACAATATCAAACGTCTGCGTCATAAAAATTTCGCTCCCGCCGTACCCATCGTCTGCGCCGCAAATTGTGATTTAACAGCGGGCAATAAATCTAAACCTACAAAGCCTAAATGCCGCAGTGCAATCAGCGGCAGCGATGAACTGGAAAACATTCGCACTAATTTATCGCTAAATTCTATGGTGAGCGTTTGATCTAAGGCTTGGCGATCTAGATAGTTTTGCAACACACTTAATTCACCCATTTTTTTACCTGAAGCTTCGCCTTGAATTAAGGCATCCACCAAACACACACAATCGCGTAGCGATAAATTAAAGCCTTGCCCCGCAACGGGATGCAAAAAATGCGCAGCATTACCGACCAATACAATATGCGATCGAATTTGTTCGCTGGCTGTTACCAATTTTAATTCGTAAGCATGGCGTTGACTTACGCGCGTGAATTTTCCAAGGCGATGACCAAAGCGAGTTTGTAAGTGTTGCAAAAACTCTTCATCACTCAGCTCAACAATGTCTGCCGATTGATCGCGCGGCAAAGTCAGTACTAATGCAGATTCTTTGGCAGTTGCAGATTCACCGAGCGGCAAAAGTGCAAGTGGACCTTGCGCGGTAAACCGCTCATAAGCGACACCTTTGTGCGCTTCGCTGTAGGCTATATTAGCGATTACGGCAGTTTGTCCATAATCCTTAGTGTTGGAATCAATACCTAAACTTTTGCGCAAGGGCGAATCGCCACCATCGGCAACGACAGCGAGCTTTGTATTTAACTCAAAGACATCATCGCCAGCTTTAACAATTAACTGCGCACCCACTTGCTGTGAAATTAATTTTTCCACGCGCACAGGTGCGGATAAATGAATATTGGTTTTAGTGCGCAATTGCGCTAACAAAACACGACCAATCCACGCATTGGGAATCACATAACCAACCGCATCAAGATCGTAAGTGTTCGCATCAATTAAGCCGCCCATAAAATGGCCGGCATCGCTCACGTGAACTTGAGAAATTGCTGTAGCGTGTTTCGCCAAACTTTCCCAAACACCCAGCTCGCGTAAAATCTCCACACTACCTTGAGCGATAGCTGTAGAGCGAGCATCGAAACTGGGTTGGAATTGTATTTGATCCGCATCCGCAAATGGCTGCGCTTCTAACAACGCAATTTGCCAATTGGGTTTTTGTTCGGCAAGGAGTAACGCTAGGCTTGCGCCCACCATGCCGCCGCCAATAATGGCGATATCGAATTTCTTTTGATTCATCAAACAGTCGCCATCAACGCTTCAATTTCTTCCACTGTCTTTGGAACATCTTTTGTTAAGACTTCATTGCCGTCTTTGGTAATTACCACATCGTCTTCAATGCGAATACCTATGCCGCGCCATTTTTTGGCGACGCGTTCATTATCGGGGGCTACGTAAATTCCGGGTTCGACGGTCATCACCATACCGGGTTCGAGTACGCGCCATTCGCCACCGACTTTGTAATCGCCTACGTCGTGCACATCCATACCTAACCAGTGGCCAGCGCGGTGCATGTAAAATTCTTTGTAGGCTTCGGTTTTAATTAATTCGTTAACATTGCCTTCAAGTAAACCAAGATCAACGAGGCCTTGTGTAATAATTTTTACCGTCATTTCGTGCGGGTCGTTCCAGTGGTTGCCTGCTTTGGCGACCTCTATTGCGGCAATTTGCGCATCTAAACAAATGTTGTACAGCGCTTTTTGTTCGGGTGAAAATTTTCCGTTGACGGGAAAAGTTCTGGTGATGTCGGCGGCGTAAAACTCCAATTCGCAACCAGCATCAATTAAAACTAGATCACCATTTTTTAATGCCGCAGAGTTTTCAACATAATGAAGTATGCAACCATTTTTACCGCCGCCAACGATGGTGTTGTAGGCCGCAAAGCGTGCGCCGCTCATTTGAAATTCGTGCATGATTTCGGCTTCGAGTTGATATTCCATCACACCCGCTTTGCAATGCTTCATGGCACGCACATGAGCGCGTGCAGAAATTTCGCCGGCTTCTTTCATTACACGCAATTCGGCAGCGCTTTTAAATAAACGCAATTCATTTAAGAAATGGCTGAGATCTAAAAATTCGCCCGGTGGTGTTGCGCCTGAGCGAACTTTAGCGCGAATGGTGTTAACCCAATCCATGACTTGCTTATCGAATTCGCTGTCTTTGCCCATCGCATAATAAACGCGTTCGCGGCCTTCAATTAAGCCGGGCAAAATATCGTCGATGTCATCGATGGGAAATGAATCATCCGCATCGTATTCGTTGATCGCGCCTTCGGGGCCAGCGCGATAGCCATCCCAGGTTTCGCGTTCACGATTGCGTTCGCGCACAAATAAAACATATTCGCCGTGCTCACGGCCGGGAATTAACACTAAAACGGCTTTAGGTTCAGCAAAACCAGAGAGATAAAACAAATCGCTGTCTTGGCGATAATGGTGTTCAGTATCGCGGCTGCGAATGCGCTCGGGCGCAGCGGGCACTATGGCGATACTGTTCGGTTCCATCATTGCCATTAAGGCTTTGCGGCGACGTGCGAATTCTTGTTTGCTGATTCTCATAGCGGTTCTCTTTATGTCGAGCTCTGTTTTTACGAATGCTTTAATGAATTGAATCTGACGCCGGTGCTGCAATGGCATCCGCCGATGCTTTGTTGGTTTGCGCGGCGTATTCTAAAAATAAAGATGCGGCAAGTTGGCGCACGTATTCGGTCACTTCCATAAAATCCGCTTCGTCGGATTCGTCGCCGTCTTCTACGGCAATTTGAGAAATCGCCGCGAGATCGCGCAAACCATCTTCAGCGTCTTCCGCCAAAATGCGTGCAGTTGCGCCTGCCGAACCAAAGCCTGTTAAGAAACCATAGCACCATTGGCCGAGGGTCGCCGTGCGTTGGCTGAGATCTGAGTCATCATCAGGCAACAAAAGTTTTAAGCCAAAGCCATCGCGCAACTGCTGCAAGCTCACGAGATAAAGGTTGGTGAGCGCTTCACGGACTTTTTCATCGGGCGCTTGGGTGAAGTCTAAGAATTCTACGGCATCTAGCAGCCAACGGATTTCCGTTAATTCTGCGCCACCGCTTAACTTGCCGCAAAGCAGGCCGTGCAATTCGGAAGGGCTGTTAATAGCGCCGAGGGGAGCGATAAGGTTGCAGAAATCGTCGAAATTAATAGTTTCGGGGACAAGAGATTGTTCAGTCATAAATGTAAAAAACCAATGAATGCAAAAAGCCAATAGAGAGTAGAAACAGAATGCTATCACGATGCATCGCCTAATCCGCGCCTTTCTCGCATAAATGCCGCCAACAAACGGCTTGATCTTGATGCGGGCGAATTTTCGATCAGTCCTCGAATTCACTTTAAATCTACCCGCTAAGGCGCTGCGGCGATTGACCCTTGCCAAGTCCCGCAATATAGTGGCTCACTTACGTACATTTGCCTTGTTATTGGTCACAAAACATCATGTCTGACGAACTCTTACTCTCTTTAGAAACCAAGCTTGATCGCTTAATTCTGCTCACCAACCGTTTGCAGCAGGAAAATACCGAGCTAAAAGCCCGTGAAAACGCTTGGCAGCAGGAGCGCGTGCGCTTAATTGAGAAGAATGAGCTGGCGCGCAGCCGCGTTGAAGCCATGATTACTCATCTCAAAAGTCTCGATACCGAATAAGATTCAATAGGAATAGCACTGTGGCCAATGAAACTGTTTTTGTAAAAATCCTCGATAAAGAATACCAAGTCGCCTGCCCGCGCGAAGAGCGCCAAGCCCTGATGGAATCTGCGCAATTGCTAGATGAGCGCATGAAAGCCATTCGCGGTTCAGGCGCGGTGATTGGTTTAGAGCGTATTGCAGTAATGGCGGCGCTCAATTTGAGCCATGAATTGTTACAAGCTAAATCTGGAACGGCTGCACCGGTAGGCGTTGCAACCGATAAAGCTGACCTGCAGCGCTTGAGCGATAAAATTGAGCGTGTACTGGCGGGGAGTTAAGCCTACAAAATATTTGCCTTAGACGCCTGCTCTTGCAGGCGTTTTTGTTTTGAGTGCTAGCAAAATCAGCGCTTATTCATATCTTCCAAGTGATGCCAAATCCGCAAAATAGTCAGCGCGCCGTTGTGAATCGAGTAGCGCACAATATAGTCGCCAAACACAAAATCGCGAATGGCCTCGGGCGTAGGGGCTAATTCAACGGGGCGACCCATAGCGGGAAATAAGCAGAGTTGCTGAATTCGGGCGATTAATTCCGCTGCGATTCGTTTTGCAGCCTCTGGATTTTTGATAGCAATAAATTCACGCAGCCGTATCAAATCCTGAATGGATTCTTTGGAATAAACTAACTTCACTTACCAACCTCTGGTGCAGACAATTCCTTATCTGAACCCCAGCTTTCTAGCCATTTGTGCACATCATCTGCGGCTACAACCTGACCCTTAGCTACAGACTCCATGGCATCCAAGGTTTGCTGCCAACGCTCTTGCTCCAGACTCTGGCGATCAACAAACTCTTTAAGGGCTTGGTTAATAAGCCAGCTTTTGCTTCTGTTCATAGAAGCACTCATTGCCAATAAGCTTTCTTCAAGCTCAGGCTGCAAGCGAACAGTTGTTACGCTCATGATTTCACTCCACCCAAAAACTACACTGTATTACAGTGTAGTTTTAATGCCAAGCTGCGCTGCAGAAAACCCCCTCGTAAACCCCATATAAAGAACATAAATTTAACAAAGATACTTTTCAACCAATCCGCTCAACCTAACGCCAGCCTGATTCTCTGGCGTACAAAATCTCATTTTTTTGGCTAAGTCCAGCAGTTTATAAGACCAAATTTGCCTAAACGGTTATAAGTCCCAAGCTTAATATCATTTGCGATTAACTAGGGGCTCTGGGTTATACTGGAGTCCGCCCTGGAATGTTTGCAAACCGACAAGTCCTTGAGCCGATTTCCACAAACTTGGTGGTGTCTCGTTAGTTTGGTGTGCATGTCCGCTTGACGGAAAGCCTTAAAAACCACAGGCACTACCTCCTTGAACCTATGGGTTCAAGGCCAGCTTGGTAGCGGCATTTCGGGGTCTCTTTCTCCCTTCTTTATATCTCCTTTTTTGTGGTTTCCCCTATGACTGGTAGCGACCGCACTAGCCTTCGTAAAGAATTACGCGCCCGTCGCAACGCACTTAACCCTAGCCAGCAAGAAGCCGCCGCCGCATGGGCATTGCGCCATGTGATGAAACTGCCTAAGTTTGTCCGCGCGCAACATGTCGCGCTGTATATTCCCGCCGATGGTGAACTTAGCCCTTTGCCTATTGCTGAACAATTATGGAAAATGGGTAAACACTGCTATTTGCCTGTGCTACATCCATCACTGGAATGCCAGCTTTGGTTTGTGGAGTACACGCCCAATTCCGTGCTCAAGCCAAATCGCTTTGGCATACCTGAACCCGATCATCGTGAAGCGATCAGAATTGCTCCGAATTTGTTAGATATTGTGCTTTTACCACTGGTGGGATTTGATAGCCAAGGTGGGCGCTTAGGTATGGGTGGCGGTTTTTACGATAGAACTTTCGCGTTTCACAAAGGCAAAAAAACCAAACCCTATTTACTCGGTATGGCGCATGCCTGCCAAGAAGTTGAAGCCTTAGAACTTGCGGATTGGGATATACCCTTGTTTGGGGTAGTGACCGATAAAGAGCTGATTTTGGCGGCGAAGAAAACGTAAGAAGTGAGTTGCCGATTCCTTGGCAATACACTGCTTCTAGAGCAGATAATCAGGGCGCTTTGGCGACAGCAACAACAGTGGCTTTGGCGCTCAACAGGGTTTTGGCTTCCGCCGCCAGCGTGATGCACACGCAGAGACAAAACACCGAGACCACAACGGAAATAACATCGAGCTTCATAATTCACCTTTGAAAACACAGCTTTGGTTGCTCAATTGGCACTGATCAACCTTGACGCATTGTTATTATTAGAGGGCAACAGCCGCTGCCCCAACGTCAGCCACAGAACAGCTTAGAAAGTTTTAAAAACTAACGTAAAGTGTGGTGAGGGGGAATATCCTATTCCTAGCTGTTTAAAAAAGATACAGTCAAAATCCGCTATTTTTATAGATAAACACACAAATGCATGATATTCGTGCGTTTAACCTCATTTAATCTGCCAACTTAATGATTAAGGCGTCCGTGCCGTCCAATTTATTCCACTATTGTTACGCGACTATGACGTTCAGCCAAACGGCTGCGAAGGTGCACCGCTTTGGTGCCAACGACAACTGTACCTTGATAAGCCTGCCAAGTTGCGCCTTGATCTAGGCTATATTCAATCGCTAAACCGGCGTAACCCACATTCGCCAACAGCTGGCCGTTTCGAATAATTGCGCCTGGCGGTGGCAGGTAAAATGCTGCACCACTGGCCGCTAATTTTGGAAGGTTTTTAGCCACTAGCGAGGCAGAGAAATCGGCCCAATCTTGATGGCGTTTTTGCACATTGGGCTTATCGCCTTCCCAATCAGCTTTATTCCAAGCGCGCTCGGCCAGCGCCATCACCCGTGGGTACAGCATCTGCTCAAGTTGCTCAGGTGTACGGATAGTTTCGCTCCATAGTTGACCTTGAATTCCCACCACATTTTCATGCTTATTCAGTTTGGGCAACTCGCGGCCAACCAAAGCCTCAAGGTTAGTAATGGGTACACCTTCGCGGGTTTTATCGGCATTGGCGTAGTAGTTATCGGGCATAAAACCGAAGACTTTGGCGGTATCGGAATAGCGTGCTGCCCAGTAGTAGCCTCTCTCCTCAGGACTTGCCTCGTAGGGATGATCGAAATACAAATGGGTACCGGGCGACAAAATCACTTGATAGCCCGCATTCGCCAACCGATAGGCACGATCGGCAACGCCCCACTCCCAAATATTATCCCAAGTATTGGCGTAGACTTTTTCGTTGGCAAATTGCTTACGGTTGAAGGTGTTGGCAGGGTCATACATTAAACCATCTTCCCAACCCGCCAAATCCAAGCCACGCGAATGAGTGATATCGGCAAGTTTGCTCACAAAATAGGGCTTCAAATCGGCCACGCCAGTTACGCCTTTTTCACCTTTGGCGAAGAGCGCTTTACAGGCAGGCGATTGTTCCCAAGCGCCTTTGCCCACTTCATCGCCACCCATATGAAAGGTGTTCAGCTTCAAACCAGCCGCGCGATACATTTGCTGTAGTTCGTAAACAATTTTTTCAGCAAAGGCATAGGTAGAGGGCAGGCAGACGTTAATGGCGTTATCGGTGTAATTCTGCACGCTCATGTATTGCGATCTGTCCGCAGGGTCGCTCAGCAAATATTGTTCGGCAGCCTCTTTTTGGCCTGCAGCCAGCAGCTTTTTGTAACGCGCTTCCATCGCTTTAATCGCGGCGCGAGCGTGGCCCGGCATATCAATTTCAGGGACAACCTCTATATGACGAGCCGCCGCAAACTTCAGGATTTCGACGAAATCTTCGCGGGTGTAATAGCCATTGCCAGAGCCGGATTTGCTGGGGCCGGTACCCAATTGGGTGAGCAAGCATTGAGTTTCCGTGAGATCAAAGCAGCGTGCGCCGCCAACATCGGTCAATTCAGGCAGGCCCGGAATTTGGATGCGCCAGCCTTCATCCTCGGAAAGGTGCAAATGTAATTTATTCAGTTTGTAGCGACCCATTTGCTCAATCAAACGCAGGGTTACCGCTTTACCGTGGAAGTTGCGGCCCATATCGTAATGCATACCGCGCCAGCCAAACCGGGGGCTGTCGCTCACGCTGAGCTTAGGAATATCAAATTGGTTGGCAGAGCCTGCAGGCAAAAGGCTTAAGAAGCTTTGAATCGCGTAAAAAGCACCGGCATTATCGCTGCCATTAAGCAGAATTTTGTCGCCATCTACTGAGATTGTGTAGTTTTCTTTAGCTAATGCGGCGGTATCTTTCAAGAAACTGCCAGCCTCACTTGCAGTACCAGCTGTTAGCACAATAACTTTGCCTGTTGCGGGCACATTGTCCGGCTGGGATTCCATGTTCAGGCCAGCGGCTTTAAGTTGCTGCTGCAAATAGAGCGCTTCTTGCGTGAGGCGACCGGCATAGCGAATTTGCCACGTGGCATCTAACTTGATGCTGCCTTTTTCCACTTTAAGGGATTTAGGCGTAGGGACGATCAACTGCGCTTTTGCGCTGATTTGGCTGAGCGCGAGGTTATCTTGGTAACGCGATGCCGCCGTCGCTATGGGGTACAAATCTGCTTTGCCCTTACCGCCAAAGCGCAATTGCTGCTCGGGTTTGGTGAACGGATCAATAAAACTGCTCAATTCTTCGGTATTTGTATTGGCAAATACGGCTGGGGTTAAACCCTGTTGGGCGATAAATGCGCGCGGCATAAAATCGCTATAACTCACCACCCATTCGCCAGAGCCGTATAAAAACTCAAGACTCGCACCTGCCGCTAAACCGGCAAAGTTTTTGGTGGGCGACAATTCATTCAAGTCACCATTGATGTGTTTGAGCTTAAGCCCAGCCATCTCTTTTGCGTGGATATTGCGCACCGAGTGGAAGTAGATACGCCAATTCCCCTCACCCGCTGGCAGCGCAACGTTGGAGTGATTGTGGAGCACAATATGCGCTTGCGTACCGTCTTGGCCAAAATTGGTAATTACCCCAAACCGAAATTCGGTTTTCTGGGCGAATTCCGTCAAATCGCTCTGACTCAAACTTTTCGGCACTTGTGCAAGAGTAGCTCCGCTAAAACACACCCCACACAACAGGGCCAGACCCACGCTTAATTGTTTCATTATGAGAATCTCATCTATTGACCGAAGACCATTAAAGACAACGTTGTCTGATGTAATGCGATGTTACACCATAAATAATGAAATACCAGTGGCGTGAACAAAAAATAGACCCTCTAGCTATGCATTGGCCAGCTATGCACAGATGAATGGCTTCTATGCAGGTATCGATATTTTTATAAGGAGGGATGAACGCGATAATGGCTTCACATTATTAATCACCCACACACACCAATGGAAAATCTATGCGTCTTTTAATTGCCATCGCACTCATATTCACACTAGCGGCATGCTTCCCGAACAATCCCGTAAAAATGTCGATGACCGCGAATCCTTTACCTAACACACCGGAAGTGGCAGCAGCGGGAAAAGTAATTTTTGAGCAGCGCTGCCAAATGTGTCATGGCGCTGAAGGGCGGGGCGATGGCGCTGCGGCACCGGCACTTGCAACAAAACCTGCCAATTTACGTTTATTAAATAATAAACCAGAAGGTTTAATTGCCATGCGAATTATTGGTGGCGGCAGCGTGATGCCTGCGTGGAAAAATATTTTAACGGACGAAGAAATTTGGCAGCTGAGCCGATATATAAAAACCATTTCTCAACAAGAAGCGCAAACAGTGGCTAAGAAATAACACCAGTTCCTCCCGCTTTTTAAGGCTCTGTTCTCGTTAACTGTTGCCACACCGACGATTTCCTTTTTAAGGGGGCATTGTAAGGGGGTTAGTTCGCTCTCAAAAAATCCGCAACTGTATCATTCCACAGCTTTGGTGTTTTAAAGGTCGCGTAGTGGCCAACATTGGGGAGCATGACTAATTTTGAATTGGTAATTGCGGCAGCGATTTCTTTTGCGTGATCCACCCGAATCAATTCTTCTTGCGCGCCATCCATCACCAAGGTTGGTGTGGTGATTTTTGCTAATTGTGTGGAGGTAAATTGCGGTTCTGCGAGCCACATTTTTCTAATTTTTTCTACAATGATCGGCAACTTTTCTGGGTGAGACGACAAGGCTAAATAATCACTGCCATTATCGCGTTGCATTTTTTCAGGCGTGACCGTGCGCAGGTATTCTAAAAAGTGATTTTGCAATCCCGCCGGATTTATATTCGCGCCATAGGCGACTAGTTTTTTGACGCGTGTTGGGTGATGGATTGCCATATCAATACCAATATTCCCGCCATCGCTCCAACCCACAATATAGGCCGAGGGTATGTTTAACTTATCCATCAGGCGAATCATATCCTCCGCCATGAGGTGATAGGTCAACGGCGCATTTGAATCTGTACTGCGCCCCTGCCCGCGACTCTCCGGTGTAATGACGCGATAGTTCTTTGAAAAAAAATCAACCTGACGCCCCCAAGATCTCGCACTACCCAAACCGCCGTGTAAAAAAATAATAGGTGCATCTTTGCTATCCAACTTGCCGTGCTGTTCTACATAAATGGATATATCGCCTAAATCGATCAATTCACCTTTTTCAGACGCTGCATTTGCGGTGCGCGATAATACAAATTGTGCGCCGATAACGGCGAGTAAAATAACGAGAAGGGGAATGGCTACGCGTTTAAATGAGAGTGACATTTGACTCATTTATTACACCACTGTTGTTCGCAAGGAATGCCATCATTATCTCCATCCATTGAAACAGTAGGGCAATTTTTTAAGAAAAATTCTGCTTCTTCACAAGACTTCATATGAGAGCAATGGGTTCTGCCATCACAATGATATTTCGCATCAAGTGCGTTTTTTGTAGCAACAGTTTTCGGCGTTGTTGTTTGAAAATTTTCACTGGGAACAATTGTTAGGTTCCCTTTTATCGGCTCGCGTGTTGCACACTTTACACCTTGTGGAGGGTCACCATAAATCACTCGCCCATCTTTCGTAGTGCATTTTTGAATTGCTTGTGGATGCGCTGGCTCAACAACGGTTTCCTCCGCTAGCTGTAAATAATGATCCCTGTTAGATACTCCGTACCATATGAGAGCACCTATAATTATCAGCGCCAGCAGCTTTTTCATTATCCACATCATCCATCTTAGAATTTTATTTTTTTGCTTTTCTCTCGACTCCAAGTTCCTGCTTGGGAACGAGATTAAGGGCGCGAAATCGCACCCTATATCACCTACCCCAAAAAGAATTTATAAGCCTCATTCTTTGTTTCATCCCAATAGGGATAATTCAAATCATTTAAAAATACTTTCAGTTCGGCGTAATCTTTATTCGGGACTTGCATTCCCACTAACACGCGCGCAGAGGCTGAGCCGTGGTTGCGGTAGTGGAACAACGAAATATTCCAGCGGCCTGCAACTTTGTTTAAGAAAGTCATAAGCGCGCCTGGGCGCTCTGGGAATTCAAAGCGATACAAGACTTCATCCGTCGCTTGCGGTGCGTGACCGCCAACGAGATGGCGAATGTGGAGTTTCGCTAATTCATTTTCAGTCATATCCACCAAATCGTAGCCTTGGCCGCGCAACTCACTCACCAAATCTGCACGATCTTTTCCACCAGCGGCAACTTGAATGCCCACAAAAATCTTCGCGGCTTTCACATCGGCATAACGATAATTAAATTCGGTGATATTGCGCTTACCGAGGGCTTTGCAAAATTCTTTGTACGCACCTGGGCGCTCTGGAATTGTTACGGCCAAAATCGCTTCGCGCTGTTCGCCTATTTCGGTGCGCTCAGAAATATAACGCAATCGGTCGAAATTGATATTCGCGCCGCAATCGATAGCAATCAAGGTTTGACCGGTGATGCCATGTTGCGCGACGTATTTTTTCAAACCCGCGATGCCCGTTGCACCTGCTGGTTCTGCAATTGAGCGAGTGTCTTCAAAAATATCTTTAATGCCTGCGCAAATTTCATCAGTAGTGACGGTGATGCATTCATCTACAACCTTGCGCAAAACACGGAAAGTTTCTTCGCCAATTTGCGCCACGGCTATGCCATCCGCAAAGATGCCAACTTGTGGCAAGATCACACGCTTTTTCTTTTCCATAGCCGCAAACAAGCACGCGGATTCATCAGATTCCACGGCGATAATTTTGATTTCTGGGCGCACGTATTTAATGTAAGCGCCAATACCCGCCGCTAAACCACCACCGCCAACGGCGATAAAAATCGCGTCGATTTTGCCGGGGTGCTGACGCAGAATTTCCATGGCAATAGTGCCTTGGCCGGCGATCACATCGGGGTCATCAAAGGGGTGAATATAGGTGAGACCTTTTTCTTCCATTAATTTTTTGGCGTGGGCAGAGGCCTCATCGTAACTATCGCCATGCAATACCACTTTTGCGCCGCGTGCTTTTACGGCGTCCACTTTAATGGCGGGCGTAGTGCGCGGCATGACGATGGTGGCTTTAATGCCGAGGTGCTGCGAGCCGAGGGCAACGCCCTGCGCATGGTTGCCAGCAGAGGCGCAAATCACGCCGCGATTGCGTTCTTCTTCGGTGAGTTGCAGCAGCTTGTTGTAGGCACCACGCAATTTGAAAGAGAACACTGGCTGCAAGTCTTCGCGTTTAAGCAGAACTTTGTTGCCGGTGCGCACGGATAAAAGGCGCGCTTCGTCCAGCGGGGTTTCCACCGCAAGATCGTAGATGCGGGCGTTGAGGATACGTTTTATGTAGGATTCGGGCATAGGATGCTTGCTTTGTATGAACAGAAAATTGGCCTGCAGTGTAAACAATTTGCGCGCTGCTGGCACATCGCACTGAATAAAAAACTCCGTATAATGCGGGCACTAAAACCCTCTCTCACGGCTACCTTTTAAAAAGAGAGAAAAAACAAAAGCTAAACCCCCTCCCAACCTCCCCCTTGAAAAGCGGGGAGGGGCTGATTGTGCCCTGCAACAACTTTAGTAGGGAGTCGGCTCCTCCCCTTTTTGAAGGGGGAGGCTGGGACGACTGCATGGATGCAGGAGGTAGAGCCACGCAGGATGCAGTTGCCGAGGGGGTGCCCTTACTTAGAGGATTCGGTCATGACTCAAGACGAACTAAAACAAGCGGTCGCGCGCGCGGCGGTGGACTACATCACCCCCAAGTTATTTAACGATTCGATTATCGGCGTGGGCACGGGCTCTACCGCCAACTTTTTTATCGATTATCTCGCCACTATTAAAACCAGATTTGCCGGTGCTGTGGCCAGTTCCGATGCTTCGGCCGAGCGCTTGAAGAAGTGGGGTATTGATGTGTTGGACTGCAATTCCGTGAGCGAGTTGGTGGTTTATGTTGACGGTGCAGACGAGAGCAACGCGCACCTGCATTTGATTAAAGGCGGCGGCGCTGCCTTGACCCGCGAAAAAATAGTGCGCGCCATTTCCAAAGAGTTTGTGTGCATTGCCGATGGCAGCAAGTGGGTGGACGTGTTGGGCAAATTCCCACTGCCGATAGAAGTGATTCCTATGGCCCGCTCTTATGTTGCGCGCGAATTAGTCAAGTTAGGCGGCGCACCGGTGTATCGTGAAGGTGTAGTGACCGATAACGGTAATGTGATTTTGGATGTGTACAACTTACAAATTATTGATCCAGTCGGCTTGGAAACCAGCATCAACCAAATTACTGGCGTGGTTACCAATGGCTTGTTTGCAGCTAAACCTGCAGATGTTCTATTGCTGGGCACAATTGATGGTGTGAAGTTAATTAAAGCCCAATAGCTGGGGGTTCCGGCGGCTAACAAGCGCATTTTTTGCGCTGTTTTTGGGCAAATTCATCTCTCAGAATTCGCCCAATTTTCATCTCTCATCCTTTTCTACTTTTCCTGCTATCTGCCTGATTTTTCAGCAATCCTGACTATACTCAAAGTCCTATTTACCAGTTTTGAAGGATTTTGCTATGGGTGGTCTATTTTCCAGTGTGCAGGCGCGGCTTACGGCTCTTGTGGGCGGCGGTATAGGTGTGCTCTTACTTGTCGCCAGCATTGCCATACTGCAGTTGCGCACGCATATCGATGAATATCACGCCTTACTTGAAACCACTATCCACCATGAGCGCGAGGTGAGTGACCTGAACCTGAGTTTCAAGGTTCAAGTACAAGAGTGGAAGAACGTGTTGCTGCGCGGTAAAGACCCGGAGAAGTTTCAAAAATATTGGGGGGAGTTCAGCGCGCAGCAAAAGGATATTCAAAGTAAAGGCCAAAGCATCCTCGATAAATTGCCCAAGAATGAAAGTAGAACATTATTAGAGAGTTTTTTGCGTGCTCACGCTGCGGCGTACAGCAAGTATGAAGCGGGGGTTGAAGCCTTCAAAGCTGCCGATTTTGACGCGAGTGTAGGCGACAAAGCCGTTACCGGCATAGACCGCGAGCCGAGCAAAATGCTGAACGATTGCTCTAGCTTTATTGTTAAGTTGGGCACCGAAGCCAATGCTGAAATCGACAGCAGCAGCGCTGCTGTTGTGCTTTGGTCTGAAGTCTTGGTGGCAGGCGTGGGTATGGCTATTATTGTGCTGGTACTTGTCACGCTGAAAAATAGCTTTGTTGCCCCTTTAACGGCGGTGATTGGCCATATTGAATTATTGTCGCGCGGTAACTTTGGCACCCGTTTGCGCCTACATCAGCAGGGCGAATTGGGCGAGCTGAATCGCAATCTAGACCGCATGCAGGATTCTCTGATTGCGGTGATTGAGTCGGTTAGGCAATCATCCAGCACGCTCAATAAGTCATCGCAAAAAATTACCGATACTGCCCACGCTATTTCGCAAGATACCAACAACAGCCACCTAGCCACCGACCAAGTTGCGGCGGCGATTAATGAGATGTCGTCTACCGTACAAGAGGTGGCGAATAATGCCTCAGGTGCCGCCGATGCCGCGCAGCATGCCGATGCCAATGCCCGCAAAGGCATGAAAATTATGCAAGACACCATTACCTCCATCCAACAATTGAGCCTTGAAGTAGATAATGTAAGCACCGCCATGAATCAGCTAGAAGCTGAAACTGGGCGCATTGGCGGGGTCTTGGATGTGATTAAAAATGTGGCCGAACAGACCAATTTACTCGCGCTCAATGCGGCCATTGAAGCCGCGCGTGCTGGTGAGCAAGGGCGAGGCTTTGCGGTAGTGGCGGACGAAGTGCGCGCACTGGCTAAACGCACACAGGAATCGACTGCGGAAATTCAGCATATTATTCACGCCGTGCAACAGGGTGCCAGCAAGGCCATGCAAGCCATGAAGGTAAGCCAGGATAAAACCCACAGCACCAGTGAAATGGCCAGCCAAGCAGGGCAGGCGATTAATGAAATCACCCACGCCGTGGCACGCATTCACGATATGAATACTCAAATTGCGACTGCGGCAGAAGAGCAAAGTTACGCCGCCGAGGAGATCAACAAAAACGTAGTGCGAGTGGTGAATTTGGTTGAAAACGCCGCAACCAACGCCCAAAAATCTACCCAAGTCGCCCATGAATTGGATGCCGTGGCGCGGGATTTAGAGCGCCAAATCACCCATTTCAATCACCAGTAATTCCCTTTTTTATCAAACCGATTGAATATTTTCTGTTCAATCGGTTTTGTCGCATAAATGTAACACCCCCACCCTAAGCTGAACTGCTGATCATTTTTTCACTGGGTTTGGGGATGCACATGAATATTGCCGCTCGTTTAATGTTGGGTGCCGTTACGCTTACCGCCATAGTGGTGATTTTGGCCGCTGGAACCACCGGCTGGATTGCTATTTCAGACAGTTCAGACGCCTTTGAAACCGCCATTGAACAACAATTTCAGGCAGTTGCCATAGGCCGCGAAAATGCCGTTCGCGCACAGTTCGATAGCTACAAAGACTTGCTACAGTCTCTAGCGCACAACCGCCTAGCACAGGAAGCAGGTTATGGCTTGGTGCGATCCTACAATACCTACCACTATGAAGTGGCCGCTCCCAGTGTAGAAGAAGCCCGCGCCAGTTTGCTGGAGTGGTACAAAAACGACTACGCCAAGGTGTATCAACAACAAACTCGCGGCTTAAGCGCACCCCTAGATGACTGGCTCACTGGGCTATCGCTGGATGCCCTGCTCATTCAAACCAACTACATGGCGCAAAAAGGCACGGCGGAAATGGCCGCGTTGGCCGATGCGGGCGATGGCACCATTTACGGCCAGCAGTACAAGCGCTACCACAGCAGTTTTGAAGATGTGGTGAAGCGATTCGGCCTGAGCGATTTAATGCTGGTGGATAGTCAAAGCCTCACTGTCATTTACTCTGCCAAAAAAGGCCCACAGCTGATCAGCTCGTTAAAAGACGGCGCTTTTAAAACCAGCCAGCTGGCACAGATCGCCCAAGCACTCACGCAGAACCCCAGTGGTGACGTGATGATTTCTGAGTTCAGCCACAGCCCCTTTCATTTTGAACAGCAGGTGGTTTACCTCGGTGTACCCGTGTTTTATGACCTTTTTAGCAAAGATAAACCGGTCAGCTTTTTGATTGCCGAAATCCCCGCCAACCGCTTTTCACAGATTATGACCGCTGGTTTCAACTGGGCATCCTTAGGTTTGGGCAAAACGGGCGAAGCCTATCTGGTCGCTAAAAACGGCACCCTGATTACCGAGCTGCGCCCTATGCACGAAAACAGTAAAGGCTTTATCGAACAGTTGAATAAGCAGATTGGCAAAAAAATGGACCAAGCGCAGATCAAACAGATTGAGCGCAACCAAACTGCCAGCGGCTGGCTGACTATCGCCAATAGCGAAGCCTCTAAGGGTCAATCCGGAATGGGCGAAACCCACGATTATCTTGGCCGCACTATGCTCACTGCGTGGCGACCAGTGCAGATTGGCAACCAACACTTTTCGCTCATTACGCAGCAAACGCCAGACGAAGTTTTCGCAACCATTAATTCCTTAACGCTATCGGTATGGCGCAACCTGATTATCGCGGCCCTGTTATTAACCGCGATTGCGGCAGGTATTGCCTTTGTGTTTTCGCGCCATATCACGCAACCCATCACTCGCTTGGCAGAACAAATTCAGCGCGTGGGCGATAAAAAAGATTTGAGCGTAGAGTTTGTGGTGGAGCACAAAGATGAAGTGGGCAATATCAGCCAAGCACTCAATAGCTTGTTTTCCGAGCTACGCAAAATGCTGGAGGAAGTCACCAAGGCATCGCACCACTCGGTATCCAGCTCCAGTGAGAACGCTGCAACCAGTGAGCAATGTCGCCTAGAAACCGCTCGCCAACGCCATGAAATGACCGAGGTAGACAGCGAAACCAACCAAATGGTAATCGCCTTTAACCAAATGACCCAGCAGTTGGGTGTGGTGGCCAAGCAAGTTGAGCAGGCCGCCGAAACCGCCGCCAGCGGTAAAGGTCGCGTGGTCGCTGTGGCCGATAATATGCGGCATTTATCGGGGCAGGTGAGCGAATCCTGCGAAAGCATGGCCGCCCTGCGCGCCGCTGCCGATAAGATCACCAAAGTGCTAGATACCATTCAAAGCGTAGCCGAGCAAACCAATCTTTTAGCTCTCAACGCCGCTATCGAAGCTGCCCGCGCGGGGCAACACGGGCGCGGTTTTGCGGTGGTGGCCGATGAAGTGCGCCGCCTCTCTGCCGATACCCAAGTGGCTACCGGCGAAATTCAAGGTTTGATCAATAACCTGCGCCTCACCGTTGACCAAACCGCCCATGGCCTTAACCGCGAACAAGAAAGCGCTGCGCAATGCTTAGCGGAATCTGAAGCCGCCGAATTTGCCTTAATCAGCATTCAGCAGGCGGTGGTGGATATTTACGAGATTACCGATGCACTTACTCAACAGGCGCAAGGCGAATCCAGCCGCGCGGAAGCTATGCGCTACCGGTTGGCGGAAATGGTCAGCGCAGTAAACCAAACCGATGAATCCATCGCCCGTTTGGCTGAAAGCGCTAAAAATCAAAATCACATCGCCCAGCAGATGATGCAAACCACCAAAGTGTTAAAGTTTGCCTAAAAATATCTATAAAGAGACATATCTAGGACAGAGTAGAGCTCATTTAATGTCTATCTCGCCCATAAAAAAACCCCAGTTTTTAGCTGGGGTTTTGCTTACATCTACGGCTTTCGTAAATTACTTCTGGCGACGCGCACGCCCTAATAGAACCAAACCTAAACCCAACAAGCCCAATAACAGGCTTGATGGCTCTGGCACCTTAACGGGGGGCGGAGTTGGTGGAGTGTAGCTCCAGTGGTAATCGTGTATTTGACCATTGCCTATGTAAGATTTAGCCGCAACTGAACCATCGAAATCGCTGTTTTTAATGTCGATCACGGCGTTAACGGCCAACACCGAACCCGCCCAACGGTTGTTGAAGGTGATGTTGGTCGCTTCGTAAAAATTCCACAACACGTTGTCGTAAATTGAACTGTTGCCCAAGTTACCCATAAGGTTAACGTTATGCGCCATGTTGATGTTGGTGCCTGATACGTTGATCACGATGTTTTTAGCACTGCCCAGAATTGCATCCCAACCATTACTGTTAAACAGACTGGCACCGCTAATATCAAATACTGCCAAATCAGTCGCCGCTCCACTGTACACAAACTTGCTTTGGTTCAAATCGCTGTTGTTAACAACACCTGTGCTTACCAAGCTTTTGTAATAGTTTGATTCAGAGGTCAACTGATTAAAAAGATCAGTCTTTTTGGTATCCAACCCGGTGACGTGATCGATACAACCCTTGTTGTTAACAAAACCACCTTGGCATTCGTATTTGTTACCTAGATTGTTATCACCACCATAAGCCACACGACCTGCGAAAAATTTGGCGCTATTGCCAGCATTTAAATCGCCTGCAACTTCAACTGTGTAGTTGTTCTTGTTAGCGGGGCGATTTAAATCATGGCCAAACTCAGGGTTACTGCCACTCAAATCACCGCCGATAAAAGCCTTACCGTGAATATGACCGCTGCCGCCCGATATGGCCAAATCGCCACTCAGAATCAAGTTGTAATCATTTAATGGGCCTGCAAACACAGAAGTAGAGGCAGCCATAACGCCAAGAAGTACTATTTTTTTGAACCCATTAATCGACATAAAAAATCTCTTTAGAATAAGAAAATAATCTGTGTAGCCAATAGGCAGTTTTCATGCCTAGATATTAAACCCCTTGATATGCTGGGCATCACAAAAATAATGATAACTACATCACACAAAAGTGTAAATACGTTCGACAGCGCTGTCATCATAAATCCACGCAAACAGCGTTTGGCTGCAGTAGACTAGCCGCCAAGTTCTCCCTTTAAGGCCACTAAACTCAATGGACTTTACCTTCCCCGCCATCGGTATTATCCACTCCTGCTTTAAGGAGAAATTTGGCATACCGCGTCAGCCCGGTTTAGCGCCCTTGGCGACGGCTGAACTGGAGCTTCTACCCCCGTATAACGACCCCGATGCACTCGATGGCCTAGAAGGCTGCAGCCATATTTGGGTTCAGTTTGTGTTTCACGCCAATAGCCGCAGCGAGTGGAAACCCAAGGTAAAACCGCCGCGTTTAGGCGGCAACAAAAGCCTTGGTGTATTTGCCACTCGTTCGCCAACGCGGCCCGCGCCTATCGGTTTATCGGTGGTGAAGCTGGATTGCATTGCCGAACGCGATGGCAAATTACTCTTGCAGCTCAGTGGAATTGATCTGTTGGATGGCACACCCGTTTTGGATATCAAACCCTATGTGCCCTATGTAGACCTTGTGCCAGAGGCCATCAATAGCTTTGCGGATGCCGCTCCACCGCTAATACCTGTTGAGTTTAGCGACGAAACGGCCGCCTTTTGCAGCAATTATCGCCAAAAAACGCAAACCGACCTTGCCCGCTTAATTCGCCAAGTTCTGCAACAAGACCCGCGCCCGCAATATCAACAACCCGAACCAAACCGTATTTACGGCATGAAATTGTTAGATTTCAATGTGCGCTGGCAGTATCCACAAACCCAAGCAGGCCATCATATTTCGGTGTGTAGGATAGATCCCCTAATCAACTTACCAATGTAAATTAGGGTTAAAAAGTGCTCATGAACTCTAGAGGGTGACTATGCTTAAGTGCGGTCAATATCCACCCTTTCCAAAGAGCAATAATATGAACCTATTTAAACACTGTATTTCAATTGCGCTTATCAGCTGCCTTGCCAGTTATGCGACAGCGGCCGACGAAGCAAAAACCGACGCTCAAAAACACGCCGATGCTTGGCAAAACAGCCAAGGCTGGTGGAACACCACCGATATCCCTGCTTTTGATCACAGTAAAATCACCCAGCAAGTGCCACTGGTAAAAGTGAAGGGCAACAAGTTCGTCAATGACAAAGGCGATGTCGTGGTATTTCGCGGCGTGAATATTGCGGACCCGGATAAACTCGTTAATGAAGGCCATTTCAATCGCAAACACTTTGAAGTGATAAAAGCGTGGGGTGCAAACGTGGTGCGTATTCCGGTGCACCCATCGGCATGGCAAAAGCGCGGTAAAAAAGGTTACTTGCCCATTTTGGATCAAACCATCCAATGGATTAACGAGCTCGGCATGTACGCCATTGTGGATTGGCACTCCATCGGCAACCTCAAATCTGAAATGTTCCAAACCGCAAGTTACTACACCACCAAACCCGAAACCTTCGACTTTTTTCGCACGGTATCCGCACGCTATAAAGGTGTGAATTCCGTTGCTATGTACGAAGTCTTTAACGAACCCACCGTGTTCGGTGGCCAATTAGGCGTAGTGAGTTGGGCAGAGTGGAAAGCGATTAACGAAGAAGCCATTACGATCATTCAAGCACACAATGCGAATGCCATCTCACTGGTGGCAGGCTTTAACTGGGCTTACGATTTAACGCCCATTGCCACCGCACCCATTGAAAAAGAAAACGTTGCCTACGTAAGCCACCCCTACCCCATGAAAGTGAAAGCACCTTTCGAACAAAACTGGGAGCGCGATTGGGGTTATGTGGCGGATAAGTATCCAGTAATTCTCACCGAAATCGGCTACCAATTAGCAACCGATAAAGGCGCACATATTCCCGTGATTGACGATGGCAGCTATGGCCCACGCATGACCAATTATGCTAAAAGCAAAGGCATCAGCTGGGTAGCTTGGGTGTTTGACCCAGATTGGTCACCGCAAATGATTAAAGATTGGAACTACGAGCCCACTATGCAGGGCAAGCATTTCCGCGAGGTGATGTTGAAGGAAAACAAGCACTAAGCATTAACCTATAAGTCCGCTTATTGTGAAAATCCCGCACCTTGCGGGATTTTTTTTCATTGCAGTGAATCTTTTCGCCCTATTAAAGCATCTAATCGGCTAAGGCTGGAAATGGTTCAGCATTCAACAATAGACATTTAATGGAGATATCGTGAAGACAATAATTTATAAATATGGTTTTGGTTTGTTAGCCAGTGCTTTTTTTCTTTTAATGGCAGGCTGCACCAGCAATAACGCCGATTCAACTAAAAAGGCCAGTGCAATTCAAAGTACAAGTATTGGTGCACCTTCCAGCTTACAGGGAACCGCACTTGCTTTTGAAATTAATAAATCCGCCATCATTAGTGGTTCAGATCCGCGTTTTAATACCGATGGCTCCTTCAAATACTATTTTGCCAGTGACAAAGTATTTACCGACGCCCGCGAATACAACGGCTTCGCTTGGAACTCAGATTACAAGTACGCCATTGTGGATAGCAAAGGTGAAATTGTTCAGCAATTAACGTTTCCACAAAATGGTGCGACTATTGTCGTCGATATTAAAACGCAACTCACTTATTTAACGCCCACCTCTGGCACCTTCGAGCTTGATATCAAACAAACACATAGCGTCACAGGCTTGGTTCACTATACCCACACTGGCACATTTCAGCTTATTGATAACACACTGGAAATGATGGCCAAAGGCTTACCCAACTCCAACTTGGATTTAAATTTTCAAACCGTAACCACCAACCTTAAAGGGCTAGATATAAAACCAGGCTCAAAGCTCAGCATATCTTTTAGCGGCCCTCAGTACGGAAAATTCAAGATTAATGATAAAGAATATGAAACCAAAGATTATCAATTAATCGCCGTAGATACGTTTAATAAAAATATCAAAGGCACGCTCAATGACGCCACTCCCTTTGAAATAAAATTACATTTCGATCAATTTTATTTCGGCTCATTTGAGGTGAATGTTGATAATGGCTCTTTCAAAGCCAACGGCAGCTTTATGAGTTCCCGCTGGATACCCGTGGCCGATTATAAAATTCAAGGCAAGTTTACTGATGGTTTAAAGTACAAATCCAAGCACACCAAAATAGAATATCCCTATTCTGTTTACTTGCCGCCAAACTATGAAACCTCCAAGAAAAATTACCCTGTACTCTATTTAACCGATGGCCAATGGGTTAAGGAATTTCACAAAGCGGTAGAAGCGCACCACAAAGACTTTATTGTGGTTGCTATTGAGCAAGGCCCGGAAGATCGCCGCATGGTAGATTATAGATTACCGGGTGCATTGCCTTATATTCGCTTCCTGAAAGAAGAAATTATTCCGCACATTGAAAAGCAATATCGCACCAACTCGAACCGCTTGTTCTGGGGTGCATCTTTAGGTGCAACTGTAGGGGAAATTCTGTTAAGCCAAGAAACAGATGCCAAACCTTATTTCAGAACCTATGCCTTGAGCGACGGTGCTTATTGGGCAAATACGCCAGAAGTTCAAGAAAAACTGAAAACTGCTTTAGCGCAACCAAAATCTGAAACAATGTCTATTTTTACCTCAGGCACACGCCAAGGTAATTATATTCCCAATCTGAATTTTGTTAGTCGCTTGCAGAATTTAAACAACCCATCGCTTGTGTTAAAAAATATTGAATTTAAAGAAACCCACAATGAAATGGCTACACCCACCTTTGAAGCTTTTATTGATGCTATGCACTAAGCGTTAGTGAGCGAAGCAGCCGAAGTAAACCCTTCGGCTGCTTCGCGCTCAGGGTGAAGCGACGCAGATAGTTTTTACCTGCGGCCATTCAACATCCAGCCTATAGGCGTCCACCTTACCAACAATACATAACTCAACACGCCCACGGCTAAAGTCACCGTCATAGTCGCCGAGTATTTGGCGAGCAAACTCCAGTATTTATCCATCATGGGGTATTGCAGCGCAAATATTAGTGGCAAGTGAATAATGTAAATCCAATACGAGCTATCAGACATAAAACGCATAAAGCGATTGTGAATATTGAGATAGATTTTTCCCCATACCAAACACACCACACTCATCCATACTGAAATATAAGCTTCGCAAGAGCTCACAATCAATTTCTTCCAAAATACTAACGACGGCGGCGCAATACTGATGTGCTTGGGAATCAACCAATAAAAAAGAACATAAAGCCCCACACTCATTATCAACAATATAAAACCATAGGCTTTAAAGCGCTCAATAAAATTATCCACACCAAAAACCCAATACCCCAGCGCAAAAAATAGCCCGAAAAAACCGAACGACCACAACTGCGGTAAAAAACTGTCGGGTGCAGGCAAGGGGGCTGCAACCGACAGCAAGGCAGGGACTAACAAAAGTGGGAATATGACAAGAAAGGTTAGGGGTGTTACTCGATTAAAATAGGCGCGCAACCATTGCCAATTCACATAATGTAACACCCACGTAAATAGGCAAAAGAAAACCAGATTGTACAAAAACCACAAATGCATCGTAGTGGGCGGTGGCGGTGGTGTACCAGGAGTTGCCATAGCCATCGCAACCATGGCTAACACGGGCGATTTTACTTGTACGCTTGCCACCGCCGATAACAGCGGCGCAATAACTGCCCACATACACAGCGGCAGAAAAATAATCAGCGGTAATAAAATTCGCAGCGCGCGATTTTTTAACATCCCCGCCATACCACGTTTTTGCACCAGATAGGCAACAAAAAATCCGGCGATAATAAAAAACAGCGGCATTCTGAACAAATGCGTAAACCAAACAATTACATCAACAATTGGCGATTGCTGTGTATCCGCCGATGGCCACACATTATGCAACATGGGGCTATAAGCCAAAGCACCATGAAAAAACACACCAGCGAGCATCGCCAAAGCGCGCAGGTTGTCCATGTAATGCAAGCGTGTGTTTAATACAGGTAATTCTTGCAGGCGTGACTCAGCCGTGGAGTTCATAGTGACCACCATTAGAGAGATAAAATGAGAAACGTTTAAAAATCAGGACCGATTTTTAAACAGTAATTGCATCAAAGAAACGTTTTCTTTCTCGCCTGCAAATAAAAAGCAATAACCAAAGAGGCAATAATCAAGAAAAACTCAAGCAGCAATACACCTATGGATGCACTATTCCATACTTGCGTAGCACTTTGAAAATGACTGGAAATATCTTGGATTGACCCCAATATATAAATCAAGGGACCGATTAAACAATTCAACACTACCATAACCAGAATAACAATACCTTCTGTTTCAACTATCATGCCTACTGCCCATACCAAACAATAACTTAATAGCAGATAACTACACATAATGATGCTTAACGGAATTAATCCATCGGGAATAGGGGTGAATGTGAACACACCAATAGTCGTTATTAAAATGGCTAACCACGGAATAAAAAATAAGCTCTTGTTCGCAATTAATTTAGCGACAGCATAATCCGTTGGCGAAATCGGCAAACTCATAATAAAGGGCAGGGTTTGTTCTTTGCGCTCATTAATAATGGTGCTGGTCACAAGATGATTCGCCAAGCCGATTACCATAGACATTAATAAAGTGACGCCCATAAAAAATTGCCATTCGCCCAAACTGATAAAACTGAGTGCAAAAATGCTACCCCCCACATAGAGCGCCAACAGCTTTCGGCTGAGGTACCAATCTTTTTGAATCAGTATTTTAATTAACGGAATATTCAAGCTGTGACTCATGCTTTTGCTCCTGCTCTCACATTGGCGACAAAGATTTTTTCAAGCGACATACGATCAACACTGGAAACACTCAAGCCCAGTGCACTTAAGCGTTCTGGAATTGAATCATCGTATTGATTAACGATAATTTCGTTAAGCGAACCATTGCGTTTAATATCAGTTATGCAATCAATTCCTAAGCCAGCAGAATTTATATCGCCCGTACACACAATTCGCCGCCAGCGATCTAGGTAAGTTTCTTTGTCTTGTGAATCCAACAATTTACCTTTGTGCAAAAAGGTAATGGAATCGGATAGCTGTTCAATGTCTTGCGTATTGTGTGATGAAAACAACACGCTGCGATTTTCATCGCGTAAAATTTCTGCCAATTCAGACAAGACTTCTTCGCGCGCAACCGGGTCTAAACCTGTAGTAGGCTCGTCTAAAATTACCAACTTTGGCTTACGCGCCAAAATTAACAATAAACACGCCTTCACACGCTGGCCGTGCGAAAAGCCTTTAAATTTTTGCTCCGCATTCAAATCAAATACTTTTAACAAATGCTCAGCGTAAGTTGCATCCCACGACGGAAAAATGGATTGAATAAGTTGCATGTGCCAACGCAAATTTTCCGTTTTATAGAGGCGCATATCATCAGATGCAAAACCAATATTTTGTTTCGCCAACACTTGCTGCTCGGGCAAGCGATAACCCAACACATCCACGCTACCGGTATCGGGTTGAATTAATCCCATCAACAAGCGCAAGGTCGTGGACTTGCCCGCGCCATTCACCCCCACCAAACCCATCACTTGGCCAACAGGTAATTGCAGGCTCAGGTTATCCAAATAAAAATCTGAATAACGTTTACTCACGCTCTTAAGTTCAATTGCGTTTTGCATCTTAATGCCCCAATGAAATAGTTATGGCTGTTTGCGCTCGGCAATTGCGTGTTGAATAAGTGCGATTATTTCGCTTTCACCCAAACCCAATAACTGTGCACTTTCAATCACTCCATCTATATGTTTGTTTAGTTCGATTCTGGCGAGTTCGTTTTGTATATCAGTCGCGCCGGTCACAAATGAACCACGCCCCGCCTGAGTCACAATCACACCTTCAGTTTCTAGTTCGGTGTAAGCGCGCTTGACCGTAATCACACTGACTTTGGTCGCCGCGCTCAATTCGCGAATAGAAGGTAAAGGGTGACCTGCAGGCCAATCACCCACACGAACCTTCTGTTTAATTTGCGCCATGATTTGCAAGTACATGGGGCGGCTATCGTTTTGCGAGAGAAACAACTCGTCGGTCACGCACACCTCTATCTGTATATAGTCGATATGCACAGTGTATATACAGATATGCACAGTTGGCAAGTGGGTATAGGAATAATTTTTTAATCGCTTGAAAAGCACCCCCTCGGTAACTGCTTCCTGCGTGACCCTACCTCCTGTATCCATACAGTCGTCTCAACCTCCCCCTTGAAAAAGGGGAGGGGCTAAAGCAACTGCAAAGGCACCCCCTCCCGGCCTCCCCCTTCAAAAAGGGGAGGAGTAGGGCGAGCTTCGGACAGGCTTTGTCGCAAACTGCATTGCCATCGCAAGCAGGGAGTCAAGCCCCTCCCCCTTTTCAAGGGGGAGGTTGAGACGACTGTATGGATACAGGAGGTAGGGTCACGCAGGAAGCAGTTACCGAGGGGGTGCACTTAAACGTGGATTGGGAGGGGGTTTTCGGTACTCATCGCAGAACACCTTTGTGGTATTATGCCGCCCAAATTTTTCCCATCTCTCCATTCCAGCGCGCCGGTTATCCCCAGCCCTGCGAATCCACTACGCCGAGGTTGCCATGAGCAAAACGTCCTTAGACAAAAGCAAGATCAAGTTTCTATTACTGGAAGGCGTGCACCAGTCTGCTGTGCAAGTGCTGAACGATCAGGGTTACACCAACATCGAATACCTGAAAACCGCTTTGGATGAAGACGCGCTCATCGAAAAAATTCAAGACGCGCACTTTGTGGGCTTGCGTTCACGTACCCAATTAACTCGCCGCGTATTTGAAAACGCGCCCAAGTTAGTCGCCGCCGGTTGCTTCTGCATTGGCACCAACCAAGTAGATTTGAAAGCCGCGCAAGAATTTGGTGTTGCGGTGTTTAACGCCCCCTATTCGAATACCCGTTCAGTAGCTGAGTTGGTAATTGCCGAAGCGATTTTGTTGCTCCGCAATGTTCCGCAAAAGAATGCCATCTGTCATCGCGGTGGTTGGGATAAGTCAGCGGTGGGTTCTTACGAAATTCGTGGCAAAACCTTAGGTTTGATCGGTTATGGTTCTATCGGTAGCCAAACCTCTGTATTGGCCGAGTCTTTGGGTATGAACGTTCAGTTCTACGACACCATCACCAAATTGCCTTTAGGCAACGCGAACCAAATTCGCGATTTGGATGAGTTGTTAGCCACTTCAGATATCATCAGCCTGCACGTTCCAGAAACGGCAGCGACCCAAGATATGATTGGCGCACGCGAAATCGGTTTGATGAAAAAAGGCGCGATCTTGATCAACGCTTCGCGCGGTACTGTGGTGGATATTGATGCCTTAGCAGCGGCGATTAAATCTGGCGCTTTGTCTGGTGCAGCAATCGATGTATTCCCAGAAGAGCCAAAAGCCAACGACGACGAATTTGTCAGCCCATTACGCGGTTTGGACAACGTAATTCTGACCCCGCACATTGGCGGTTCCACCATGGAAGCGCAAGCCAACATTGGTATTGAAGTAGCAGAAAAATTAATTAAATATTCTGACAACGGCACCACCATCAGTTCAGTTAACTTCCCTGAAGTTGCCCTACCAGGTCACCCAGACGCGCACCGTTTATTGCACGTTCACGCGAATGTTCCCGGTGTATTATCGAAGATCAACAATATTTTCTCTGATCGCCATATCAACATTGCTTCGCAATACCTGCAAACTAACGACAAGGTTGGTTATGTAGTAGTGGACATTAACTCACCTTACGATGAAGTTGCGTTAGAGCAGTTGAAGAGTATTGAAGGGACGATTAGTTGCCGCGTGTTGTTTTAATAATTTCTACACTTGGCTGATAGCCTTATACATAGGCTGTCAGCCTTTTTGTTTCTCCTCTCAACATCTAATTTAATGATGCTTATCGGCCCTTCGGATAACAGACGTAGCGGTATTACTCAATATTCCATGCTTTTTTAACTGAAGGATAATAAGAGCGAGAAAGTGGTATAGAAATAGAATATTCAGTATCGATGGAATACTTGCCTCCGGTTTCAATGTTGATTTGTTTGACATGCTGTAAATTAACAGCGAATGAGCGATGAGCTCGCAAAAAATAACCGGGCAAAATACTTAACAGTCTTTCTATAGATTTATCGTGTAGATAGGAGCTGCCATCAATCATCCAGATTAAACTGTAATGGCCATCTGCTTGAATATAATTAATATCCTGAATCGCCAAGAGTTGCAGCTGACCCAGTTTTTTTACAGCAAGCGATTTAGTAAAGGCATGATGCGAGGACTTATTGTCAAAACGTTGCAAGGCTTTTGTCAGCCGTTCCTGAGTAAAAGGTTTGGCAACAAAATCCAGCACACCAAATTCAAACGCACGAATCGCTAAATCCGCGTGAGCAGACACTACAATCGTGTGAAAGCTGGAGGCATTAGTCAGTTGCAGAATATCAAACCCATCTTGACCAAATAAATTCAAATCCAGTAACACCAAATCGATATCCTGTGTTTGAATTTTTTCAATTGCGTCGTCAAGTTGATCGCAGTGATCTAAGTGTTTTATGCGCAAACTAAAATAATCTTTTAAACTGCGCATTAATCCCTGCGCAATTAAAACTTCATCTTCAATAATCAATATATTCATAACGGCAACTCAATTCTGACTAACCCGATACTATCCAATATTTGTAGCTTGCAGGAAGCTTTACCAGCAAATACCTGTTGCAGACTTTGTTCTATATAGAGATTACCTATACCAGCGCCTTGGTGTGGTCTCACTTGTACAACGGGGAATTCAAGTATTAATGTCACCCATGCACCTTGTTTATCAATCTTAAGATTAAATTGAACCGCTTGTTGATACTTGTTGTGGGAAAACGCATTTTCCAGCAGCGTCAGTAACACCGCTGGCGGAATTGTTATGCTGCTGGCATCGCCATCAATCACTAATTGGTGGGGCAGCTGTTGGCGAATAGTCATCAGCTGTACATAGTTATGGCATAGTTCCAATTCTTGTAAGAGGCTAATAGTTGGTTGGCGAACATATTGGTTGAGCAAGCGAAACTCTGCTGCCAATGCCTCGATAAAATGTTCAGCTTTCTTTGGAGCTTGATAAATCAGTTCATTGATGAGTGCGAGAGAATTCATTAAAAAATGCGGCTGTAAACTTCTGTGCAACAATTGGTTTTCCAATTGAATGGCCATAGCCGCTTTGGTTTTTTCATAACGAAATTGCTGTACCAGCTGGTAAAGCAATGACATTAATAAAAGACAAACAACCAACGCAAAACCTTGCTCGGAAAAATAAAAACGTTGCCAAATAATAAAAACTAGAGACACGCTGATAATCACCAGCCCAGCTGTACTGGCTTGCATAGATTTTTTTATCGCCAACAAATGGATAATAAAACTCACAATTAAGGCTGCAAACAGCATTAAATAGACTTTGCTATCAAACGAAACAGGTGCAGCTGCCAAGATTAACATCAAGCAAATAATTGCAATAAGCCAGATGAGAATCTTGCCTAGTTGATAGAGAGACAAAAAATACCACGGCAATAATAAACTGAATATTCCGGCGGTAAATAAGATCACATATAAACGCAGTATGTGTGATGGATAGGGGTAACCTATTAGACTCCGCCAGACCTCAGCCATGAGCAGAATACTGGCGGATGCGCACAACACACAAAATATCCACCAGTGCGATTTTTGCTGAAGGCTGATAGTGAATATTAATAAAATTACGGCTACTAATGCTAAACCGCCTGCCAACATCACCGGCAATAAATCCATCAATTGTTTGTGATAAAAGAACTCCTGTTGATCCTGAATAAAAATTCCATAGGCATATTGCATTAAGTTGGGTGGGGCATTATGGGTTGATAATTTTAACAGTAGCCGATGTGACCCAGCATTTAATTGCTCAGGTGAAAGACTAACCCAAAATTCAATATTGCCGGGAATTTCGGTAGTCGCGTTGTTGCCGACTCGCCCGTTCATCGCCAACGCTTTTCCATCCAAAATTATTTCTGTAGATGCCAACGCAGAGATAAATAACAACTGCTGGTTGTCGGTGGGGGTTTTTAAATCAAACTCAATTAGTAGGCAGTGATCCTGATTGGCTTTTACATCGGAAAGCGAAAATTTATTTTTTATATTCGATGAATGATTGCATTGGGTCACATCACCACCCAGTTGATAGACTTTCTGAGCTTGTAAATTAATAAATCCAAATGCCGATTGCACATCTGATAGTGTGAGAAGCAACAAGATAAAGATTCGAAAATAGCGGGTTATAAAACTAGGCATAAGGAGAATTCTAGACGATAAACCAAAGTATCCAATGTAATTGGTGCGAAGCAAATGCAGTTGGTGAATTTCGTAGGGTCGAGACTAGGTTTGAAGATTAGTCTTTTAGATCTTCACCAACCCAGAGCAAAATCCATGAAATACTACCTAACTTTATGTGTCTCGTTATTTTTATTCAGCACCAATCTACTGGCTGATGTTGAGCGAGAAGCTTATCAATTACAAGCTTTTCAACAGCAAGTAATTGAATCCGAAAAAGTCAGTTTTACTGTGCCGGAAAACAGGGAAAAAGCAAAATCCCGACAGCTAAAATTGAGCTATGTCCGTTTACCTTCGCTGGCAAAAAATCCCGGTAATCCTATAGTCTATTTATCCGGCGGCCCAGGCGGGTCAGCAACTGAAGCTGCGACTTATCCACGTTTTGTACTGTTTCAGGCACTGCGACAACAAGCCGATGTCATTTTATTTGATCAGCGCGGCACAGGCTTGTCGGATCAGCTGGATGATTGTCAGCGTGATCCGACACCTCTTTTTGTACAACCTTTCACTCAATCATCATTAAACGCCTATCTTGCGAAAACCATTTCGGAGTGTGTGAGCGAATGGCAGCAAAAAAAGTATGATTTAGATGGCTACAACACCAAGGAAAGTGCAGAAGATTTAGTTGTTTTGCAAAAAGTCTTGGGAGCAGAAAAATTGGATTTTTTAGCGATTAGTTATGGCACCCATTTAGCCTTGGCCACTGCTAAATATCATCAGGACATTATTGGAAAAATGGTATTGGCATCCAGCGAAGGTTTGGATCAAACCATTAAGCTACCCGCAGAAAGTGACAAATTACTTGGAGAATTGAATCAACGTTGGCAATTGCAAACAGCTAATAAAAATCAACCAGACTTAATCAGCATGATGCGTGAGGTTCATGCAAGATTGGCAAAGTCGCCCGAGTTGGTTTCAGTAAAACATCCACAAACACAACAGGATATTCAGTTAACGCTGAGCGAATTGGATGTGCAACTTATTACCAGTTTTATCTTTTTGAAAAACCCCGACAATCAGGCAGGCTTACCGGCATTTTATCAAGCTATGTATGCGGGTAACTTTCAGCAAGCAGCGGCTTATTCCATGGCGATAAAAGGCCAGTTGGGGCAATTTAACCCTATGGCTTATGCAATGGACGCAGCCTCAGGCATTTCACCCAAACGTTGGAAAATAGTGCAAAAACAATCTGCCAGCGCCGTTCTGGGTCGCAGCACTAATTTACCTTTTCCAGATGTCAATCAATGGCTGAAAGTAAAAGAATTGCATGAAAATTTCAGAGCGGAATTCAAGTCCAACTTACCAGCATTGTTTTTAATAGGTGATAGAGATGGTCGTACCTTTATTGCAGAACAATTGGAAACGGCAAAACAGTTTCCTCATGCCCAAAAAGTATTGATCAAAGGTGGAGGCCACGACTCATTTTTAGCGAACACACAAGTCGTAGATGCCATTGGAGTATTTTTGGCTGATAAATTGAAATCACCACCAGAGATCATCATTGCAGAACCACTTTTTAAAGAGTAATTCCCGGAAGGCCGCGCAAAGCAGCTGCAAAATTTGCAGCTGCTTTTTTATTTACAACAATTGGTGAACACCAATAATGACGTACGGCTTCTCGCCTTCTTTTAATGGCGGAACCTCCAAGGTGCCTAAAAAGATGGCGTGGTTGAGGTAGGCATAGCGGCTTTCGCTAGGCGCCTCCAACTCCAACACCGAACGCATGTAAGGCGCGCCTTTACCATCTGCTGATGGATGAAATAAGGCGCGGTTAATTACTTGGATCAATACACCATCATTGGTTTTTAACATATAGCGCGCATTAAATTCAGTATCACCATCCGCACGAGAGACTTGGAAATCCGCCCCAACCGGCAACACCGTACCTTCAATATCAGCACCTTTGAAGGTGCCGCCAGTAATAGGAATCATTCTGCGCGTGCCGTATTTTGTTTTGCCTAATTCAACACCCTCACCAATTAACACCTTCGCATCCCAAATATGTTTGGTGGTGAATACCTGTTCTTTTTTTGCAGTGGCGTCTTTAACATCCGCCGGCTTTTTATCAGCGGCTAAAGTGAAATTTGCGGCAACTGCCATCAGTAAGCATAAGATTATTTTTTTCATTTTGAATTACTCCGTTACACAAGCGAAGCTCGCTGCAGATTCAATATCACCTGATTTATATGTCGCAACACTCGGCCAAGGGCACAAAGGTCTTGAGCGGGTTTTGCTCCAGTTAGGCGGTAGTGATTTATTCTCAGGATTTACTTTGGCCGCCATAACATCGGGTGCCTGACCTTTTTCGACCCAGCTTACCAACGCACCCAAGCCATCGAATTGATCTGTGGCGGGGCCACCATTGCAATGATTCATGCCAGGCACAACAAATAAGCGTGCAAAGTTATGTGCTTTTCCGCCGTAGTTTTTATTTAATTTCTCGTACCAATCCACAATATCTACTGCAGAAAATACTGGGTCACTTTGGCCTTGGTAAATAAGGAGTTTGCCATTATGTTTATAGAAATTTTTTAACTTGGGATTATCAACATCAGGCGGAGTCATAAATTCCATAGCCGATGTTTTGAATTCGCCTTGAGTGGCAAATATTTTTGGTGCATCGCGATCAAAATCAAAGGTGCTTAAGAACTGCAATAATTTATCCGGCGAGCCTTCAACTTCGGTTGCAGGTGTTGTGAATACATAGGCAAGTGAACCTGCACCCATGGTTGCAATTAAAGGATTGTTATTCCACGGTGGGATAGGGCTTTCAAATTTCCAAAAACGCCAACCTTCATCGGCAATACCTGTGTCATACCACCAGTGATTGTAGAGTTGTTTGCCTTTACTGTTGTGCGGGCCACTCATCAAGCGCGCGAAGGATTTGACTTGCAGCTCACTCAAACAGCTGGCATTTTTTTCGCCAGCGCAGCGCAAACTATTCAGGTCAAAGGTTTTTTGGCATTGGCGAATATTATTCACCAAACCATCTTTGGCACCATCAAGTCCATCGCACGCTTCAGTGAGTTTATTGACGATCAATTGCATATCTGTGCGACTGAATGCCTTATGTAATTTTGGATCTACCTGTTGCGTGCTCTGCACATCCCACGCATGTTGCACAGCAGCTTTTGGTAAATTAAAACCGGGGGCACCGACTAAAATGCCATCAAACATATCACCATAACGGCTGGCTGCGACCATGCCGTGACGACCTCCGTTAGAGCACCCTGAAAGATACGAGTATGCTGCCTCTTTACCATAAAAAGTTTTAAGAAGCGTGTGGGCAATGGGAGTCATGGTTGCGGTTGTTGCGAAACCATAATCGTTCCGCGCCTGCGGGTCTAAACCAAAACGATTACCCGCGGCCAAACCGTATTGCTGATTTTCAACTGCACTACCATCATGACCCGCGTTTGTACTTAACACTGCGTAGCCTTGCGCACGTGCGGAGCGGCCATCAAATACATCACCCTCCGCAGGAATCACGGCGCCGTCATTACCGCCATTCATTTGATACACAAATCGTCCATTCCACGAAAAAGGTAAACGCATTTCAAAGCCAATCCCGTAGTGTTTCCCATCAATCCCTATACGCGAATTGACTACGCCATTAACCAAGCAGAAAGCATCGGCTTCATTAAGTTTGGCGGATTGAATTTCAATCTTTAGCTTTGCGGGAAATTTGTGCTGCAACAATTCCGCACATGCTGAAGGCGGATTCTCTGCAGCAGCACTTGTATAAGAATATGTAAGAGCTAATAGCAGCCCGAAGAAAATGGACTTGGGTGGCATTAGCTTTAGAAGATAAGAAAAATGATGCACGATGATCGACTCCTTTTTTGTATTATTATATCCATACTATCACCGCTAAAACACCATAGCCACTGTTGAAAGACCATTGCTAATTCATTGTCAGATTTTTACATTCTACATAAAACAAAACCGCTGTTTTGACAGCGGTTTTGTTGAAGTAAGAACTTGGCGTTGCTTATTTTGCAGCAGCTTTCGCTTCACGTCTTGCTTTCCAAATTTCATAAACAATCGGCATAACTGACACGACCAGAATCGCCAAAATCACCATGGTGAAATTTTTACGCACGCTCGGAATATTGCCAAAGAAATAACCCGCGTATAAAAATATCCCCACCCACAAGAGCGCGCCGATGACGTTGTACGCGATAAAACGTGGGTAAGTCATTCCACTCATACCAGCTACAAAGGGTGCAAAGGTACGGAAGATGGGAATAAAACGCGTCATGATAATTGCAACGCCACCGTGCTTTTCGTAAAAATTATGGGCTTTATCTAAATAGTCACGGCGGAATATTTTTGAGTTTGGATTGCGAAATAATCGTGTCCCAAAAAATCGCCCAATGGTGTAATTGACAATATTGCCGAGTATGGCAGCGGTAATCACTAATAATGCCATTACATTAATGTCTAAACCTGCACTCCCACTTATGGCGACTAAAGCGCCCGTAGCAAACAATAAAGAATCACCCGGCAAGAACGGCGTAACAACTAAGCCGGTTTCGCAAAAAATAATCAGAAACAAAATCCCGTAAATCCATAAACCATATTGGCTGAACAACTCCGATAAATGCACATCAATATGTAATATAAAATCTATAACTAGATGAAGAAGTTCCACAAGTAAATCCTTAATGAAAAATAATGAAGTGAAAGAGTTAATTGAAAAAATAATGTTTGACCGCAGCAAACACCTGCTTGCGATACACATCGCTCTCATTGACTAACTGATGCCCCGCTTCGGCGATAAACACAATCTTGGCATTCGGTATTTTCTGCTCCAACAGTGGTAAATTGTATTTCCAATCCACCGTCATATCGCCCGTACCCTGCACAATTAATAAAGATTTTTGCAAGGGTGCAAAACCTAACACCATTTCATGCCACTCTTTCATTGCACCTATCCAACGCAGGGGCAAATGTTTAGCTTGCAGAGGATCTTGATAATGAAGAAATTCATTAAACACAGGATCATGGGAGCTCTTGCCAAAACTGCGACCAATACGACGCACAAAATGTCGCAATACTGCGTAAACATAACGGCCCATATGCACACCGCGCCAACCGCGTGGTAGAACTAAGGGACTACAGAGCGCAAGCTTAGAAAATTTTTCAACGGCATTGCGCTCGCCAGCATAACGCCACAGGTAATTGAGTAAGACTGCACAACCCGTACTCTGCCCTAGGGCATACAGCGGCTGCGGCATTATGCCAGCACTTTGTTGCAAAATCTCAGCGAGCACATCGCCATATTCATTAAATGAATCTATAACGGCTGGCTCACCACTGCTCAGCCCATGGCCGGGCAAATCGAAGGCGAGCACCGCAAAATTATTTTCCAACGCAAAACGAATTGGGTGTTCAAACACCCCCACATGATCGTAATAACCGTGCACAACAACAAGCGTACCCTTGGGGTTTTCTGGTAGCCAATAATGCGTAGCAATGCGAAATCCCGCCGCCATTACACAGCCAAAGGCATGGGAAACCAGCGCGAATTCCTCAGCAAAATTAATGTCGTAGGCATTGAGGTAAGCCTGCGCCAAATTAGAGTGCGACCAAGCGCAATCTTTTGCCAGTGAAAACTCCAAATCCGGCAATTGTTGGGCAAGCCTGTTTAAATCTTGCGATGTCAGTGTCATAAGCCCTACGCTTTTGATCAGTAGTGAGCGATGTAAGATCTGGTCGCGTGAATATAAGATAAAGCCACACTATCTTATCAATTTAACCTAGTATTAAGTACCTGACGATAGATTTAGTGGCTTATTAAGGACAGCGAAGTCCGCCTCCACTATAATCTCCACACACAATAATTAGCCGCTATAAAGTGGCAAGATGCAACCAGCCGAGCACACCATGAAAGAACATATTTTTAACATCCACGATGTTGTACTCTTAATGACCACTGCCGAGTGTATTTTACTCGCCATTTTTCAAGCCGTTTTACCCGCTAAAAATAAAGCTTCCAGTATTTTACTCACGGTATTTTTATTATCCGTTGCCGTAAGTGCCATCTGCGTATTGATGTTGTGGAACAACAATGTCCGCTTCTTTACCATGTTTGATGTCACACTCCTACCCTATTTTTTAACCAGCGCGCTCTTATTAAAAGGCCCTGCACTCTACCTGTACGTGCGCGCCATTACCCAAGAAAACTTTGTCTTAGATGCCAGTAAATTAGGTCACCTAGCACCCATTTTAGTGGGCATTGTGTGGTTATTCGTTTTCAATATAGATACCCGCGCACTCATTTGGTTTCGCGACCCCAGTACCTCTGCGTTTGATAAATTTACCGTAGAGTGCCTATGGGCCGCGACAAAAACCACACCCTTAGCGTATGTCATTGCTGCTGTGTTTAAGGTGCGCAAATATGTTACTCAATTAGAAAATCAATATTCTCATTTCTCACCCACCGAGCCGGGTTGGTTAAGTATTTTAACTTACGGATTTTTAGCAAGCTGGAGCCTCTCACTCTTAGTACATGTAGTGGCTGAATTTTCAAATCCTTCAATTGCCGATACCTTTGGTATTACCGATAACTATGCCGGTTTTATTTTAATTAATGCGCTCTTTACCTACAGCGTGGTTTACGCACATCAACTACTCGCCACCAAACCCGAAGCCACAGAAGCCTTAAAAGAAAAAACCGACGAGAAAGTTACCAGCGATGCAATTCAAAAGGTACACACCGGAATGGAAGGGCAAAAACTTTATTTAAAACACAACTTAAATATTGAAGAATTTTCCAAGCGTATCGACTTACCCATTAAAGACGTTTCCGCCGTGATCAATAAACACTACGGCACCAACTTTTTTGAGTTTATGAATAAGTATCGCGTAGAAGAAGCCAAGCGCCTATTGCTCGACAAAAACTGTGCAGAAATGACGGTATTGGATATTTTGTTGCAAGCAGGTTTTAACAGTAAATCCGCCTTTCACCGCTTTTTTAACCGCTTGGTAGGCGTATCCCCTACGGAGTTCCGTAAGCAGGCGTTGCAAAAAGCGGCGTAAAAGTTGGGGTCAAGGCAGCTTCAAATACAAAGCAACCGAAACGCCACCTATCAGCACGGTCCAAAAAATAACAAGAAATATCAAAACACCTTTGCTATAGAAGTTAGTTACTTTAAGTTCAGCTTCGTCTTTGGGGCTTGATTCATAACCGTAGAATAGAAGTTGAAAAGCCGAAATCAAAATAGCGAAGCCAATTGCCATCCACATTTGTGGGTATTGTTCAAAATGGTATGCAAGCCATATGGGTAACAGAAAAATCGCAAAGCCTAAAACAATGCGGATCAAGGCTCGTCGCGACAATTGAAACTGTGATTTTTTGAGATCAACTTCACGAGAAAATACGTCGCGCTGAGTCCTGTCTATTTCAATTCGTGATTTCATATAACTCCCAAAGGGTTCCGAACCTTTTTTTACTGACCCCTTTTACTATTCGTCGGTGGACAACATAAAGGCCGATAATCCACCACTTGATTTTGGTTCAACTTGACAGAATTTTTGTAATACATAAAATATATACGTAATACAAATTTTGTAAAGCATGCAATCAGCACATAAGAGGCCACCATGAAGGCTACAGCCACTGAAAAACCACTCAATGTTCGTCTTCCTATGGATTTAGCCGTCCAATTGGACTCCCTCACGAAAGCCACAGGGCGGACGAAAAGTTTTCTGGCGGTAGAGGCTCTTGAGGCATATATTGACCAACAACTCTGGCAAATTGCTGAGGTAAAGGCTGGTATTGAAGAGGCTGACCGTGGTGAGTTTGCGACAGATGCTGAAATGGCTGCTATTTTTGCTAAATATGCAAATTAAGTGGACTAAAAGAGCGTCTCAAAATTTTGAGGCGATCCTCGCTCATATTGCGGCTGACAATACCAGTGCATCTAGGCAGTTCATGCTAGATACGCTCAAACAGATTGCTAATCTTAAAGATTTCCCTCTTCTTGGTCGGCCTGGAGCTGTTCTTTTGACTCGCGAGCTAGTAATCCATGAAAATTACATTGTCTATTACAGAATAAAGAATGAAATAATTGAAATTCTACGTGTTTTGCATGTCCGTAGGAAATACCCATGACAAAAGAAGACAAAAGGGGCAGAGCCCTTTACTGTTCCGCTATGAAGCAGGCACTGCCCAACCTACACTGGATGCGTTGGTAAGCCTTGCTAGAGGATTGCATGTGAGCCTTGATACTGGTATTTAACGACCATGCTCGTGACCCTGACGAAGATTTTCGGCTACGCTTGAGGCATTAAAGGATTTCACGTCGTCTGAGCGTTATGTGGCGGGTGTTTCACTCGATAGCCTGATTCTCAAACACACGGCCAACCGCTTATCAGCCAATGCGCAAAACCAAAGCGCCTAATCATCACTGAGAATGTTTTATGCAAACCGCTAAAGAACAAGTTCGGCAATTGCTGGACACACTGCCAGACAGCGCCACGCTTAACGATATTCGCTACCAGCTAAATGATTCGCTCTACACACTTCATGTACGCGAGCAAATTGAACTCGGCATGCAAGATTCATTGGCTGGCCGTGTTGTTCCACACTCTGAAATGAAAAAGCGATATCAGAATGGTCAGCGTTAATTGGACACTCAAAGCCCAAAAGGCGCTCGACAATATTTATGATTATATTCACCAAGAAGCACCCTATTATGCAGAGCGGGTTGTACAGCAGATTATCGACTCTGCCGACAGGCTAGACACTTTTCCGTTAAGTGGTCGCCCTGTACCTGAAGCCGAGCGAGAAGATATTCGCGAACTGATTTTCAGAGCTACCGCATTATTTATTGGGTGATGAATGAACAGCGTATCGACATTCTTACCGTGTTACATGGTAGCCGTGATTTAACCAACCCTGAGCACCAGCCTTGGGAAACACATTAACAATTAAAAACAGCAACTACGACTGCATGGATGCAGGAGATACCCCTAACAGGACGTTAGGGGATTCAGCCGCGTCTGGAACTAGCGGCTGTAGAGCAACGCAGGAGCAGTTGCCGAAGGGAAAATAAAAAAGCCAGAGACAAAAGGGGGCAGAGCCCTTTACTGTTACAAGAAGTCGATGAACTACCTGACGAAGACCAGCAAGCCTTGGTTATACTCATGGATAGCCTTGTAAAACGTGCCCAAATGAACCGCGTATTAGCCGCCTAAAAAGCGAGAGGAATTGACCATGACCACCGTGCAATTAACCTTAAACATTCCCGAAAGCCTTGCCCTTGCGGCCAATCAAGCAGGTTTATTTAAACCAGAAGCTATGGAGCATTTACTACGCGAGGCCGTTCGTAAAAAAGCAGCCGATGAACTTTTTGTCATAGCTGATGAATTAACAGCGTTAGACATGCCGCCTATGACAATGGAAGAAATTCAAGCTGACGTGAATGCCGTACGCGCTGCCCGCCGAGCGAGTGTGCGTTAATGCGTGTAGTGTTAGATACTAATGGGATTATTTCAGCATTATTTTGGGGTGGTGCACCGCGCAAGGTCATGGATTTAGCGCACCAAGGTATTATCACACTGTACACCAGCACTGAATTACTCATTGAGCTTGCCGATGTGCTATCCCGTGATAAATGGATAGGCCAACTTGAGAGCAAACGCTTAACACCTACCGATATTATTGAACGTTACAGTGCGCTCACACGCACGATCAACGCAGCAGCTTTAGCTTTTCCGGTATCGCGTGACATCGATGATGATGCTGTACTCGCCTGTGCAATTGCAGCACAAGCGCACCTGATTATTTCTGGGGATAAAGATTTACTGGTTCTGCACCCGTGGCGCGGCATTGATATTTTAAATCCAGCCGATGCTTTACAGCGGATTCTGGCGAGCAACTAAGAAAAAGCAAAAAGCCAGCACATTCCTGAGCTGGCTTTAGGGTGGGTATTTCTTAAAAAAAGAATTAAAAATCAATCGAGACTGATACTATTGATCGGTAGAGCAGGAAAGACTGATTAAAATTTAATTCCTCCCCTTTTTCTGCAAAACCAAACAGCGTTTCGTGATGGATATGCTGGATACCGTTATTCAACAGGTTTAGTGAGGAACTACCCATGCAAACCATGCAACAAATTGTTCACGAGATTGCCGACCATTTACCCGAACAGGCCACATGGGATGATGTGATGTACACCGTTTTTGTGCGCCAGAAAATTGAAGAGGGCTTGAAGGATATTGAAGAAGGCCGCACTATTTCGCACGAAGATGCCATGCAAGAACTGTTAGGTAACTGGAAGGCATGAAATTACGTTGGTCTAAACGCGCGTTAAAAGATGTCGCACAGCTTCGTGATTACATCGCACTGGATTCACCGTTTTATGCCCGCCAATTTATTACACGATTAGCAGCACGGCTTGAAGGTTTACCGGAGTTCCCACAAAGTGGTCGCCTTGTACCTGAAGCCGAGCGCGATGATATTCGTGAAATTGTTTATCAAGGCTATCGCGCCATTTACCAGCTTAGAGAAACACAGCAAGAAATTGTGATTGTTTCGGTGGTTCATGGTAGTCGAGATTTGAGCAATACCAAAAATCAGGCTTGGAATAAACCTATTCAATAATCGAATCTAGCAACTACGACTGCATGGATGCAGGAGGTACCCCTAACAGGACGTTAGCGGATTCAGCCGCGTCTGGAACTAGCGGCTGTAGAGCAACGCAGGAGCAGTTGCCGAAGGAAAGACAAAAAAGCCAGCGCATTTCTGTGCTGGCTTTAGGAAGTGTTTTCTCTATTTAAAAAGGACTGGTTAAAATTAAATCCCTCCGGCACCTATTTTCTAGAACTGCTTGAGGGCATGATTATTAAGTACGAAACTCGCCGCTGGTCAACGCAACGGCGCAACTAAGGGGAAACCTATGTACCTACAAACTGCTAAGCAAGAGGCAATTGATGTGATCAATCACTTGCCAGATACAGTGAATTTTGACGATATTCTCTACCGCCTTTTCGTGGTTAAAAAAATCCACCAAGGTTTAGAACAAGCCGAGCAAGGCCAAGGCATTAGCAGTGAAGAGTTATTGCGTGAGATTGAACAGTGGTAATTTGGACACCGCTTGCGCAAGCTGATTTAAAAGCCATTCACAGCCGTATCGCTAAAGACGCACCGCTGAACGCCAAAAAGGTTGCAGCGGATATTGTGAACAAGACCAATGCCACGCTCTCGTTACCGCATGATGCACTGGGCAAAAAAGTACCTGAGCTAGATCGGGACGATGTACGCGAAATTCACATTCACGCTTGGCGAGTGATTTATCACGTACAAGCCGATAAGAAATTTGTGCTCACGCTATTTCACAAACGCCGCGATTTAAAACCTGACGACATAAAGCTAGATCAATAACTTCGCCCCTTAGCAGCTATGGCCGCTAAGGGGTTGGGGCGCTTTTTTGTTCAATATTAAGAAAGGCACCCTAAACGCTATCCTGCACTAGACCTTTCCTCCTCACTTATTTTTTTCGTTAACGAAAATAGCAAACATAAAAAAGCCCAGCACATTTACTGTGCTGGGCTTAGAGGATGCTATTTGTTTTAAAAAGGATTGATCAAAACTCAAACTCTACACTGACCCTAGTTTTATTTTCAAATTTTTGTTAACAGGTCGAAGCTCTGAGATATAGCTGGATACCAACAGGCACTGCTGATTTTTTGGGATCCTTGTGATCAAGGGTTTAACAGAATGGGTAACTCATTCCGCCAAAACCTTAACCCTGATGAGTG